>Ga0210407_10000869_pt1 | contig 30960 bp, 29 predicted proteins | sample IncBWC27MmetaG_FD_150860 | JGI IMG/M metagenome (GOLD analysis project Ga0210407, IMG submission 150860) | Forest soil microbial communities from Barre Woods Harvard Forest LTER site, Petersham, Massachusetts, United States - Inc-BW-C-27-M | ecosystem: Environmental > Terrestrial > Soil >...
ATGGGGACATAACACGCTACCGTGGATGCGCCCTGAAGAGTTTCCCGGTTTTGCGTGCTATTGCGGAAGAAATGGCTGCATCGAGACTTGGATTTCCGGAACCGGCCTGGAAGCGGATTACCATCGAGCGACGGGTGTCGCCCTCAAGGGCCCCGAAATCATCGCGAGAAGCAACGCCCGCGAAGCGGCCGCGCTGGCCGCCCTCGATCGATTCGAAGACCGGCTCACGCGCGGTCTAGCACAGGTCATCAATCTTCTCGATCCCGATGTGATTGTCATGGGCGGAGGCGCTTCCCAGATTCCACGGATTTACAAAAATGTTCCGGCGCGCTTGGAGGAATACGTTTTCGGCAAGGAAGCGGACACGCCGATTCTTCCGGCCAAGCACGGCGATTCGAGCGGAGTACGCGGTGCCGCCTGGCTATGGCCGTTGTAGACAGGCCGAGCGGCGCGCGCGATCATTCAGATTTTCCGGTATACAACGGCCAAACTTACCCGGGACGTTTTTGGCAAGAGGATCAGTGGAATGGCTGAGGCTCAAACAGAAAACACGCAAGCTGTCGTTCGAAACATTTCGGACACCGCGCGATGGGCGGCCGTCTTTCGCGCCCGTGAGACCGAAAGAGCTGATGCACTCTTCCGCGATCCCTATGCGGCACGTCTTGCCGGGAAGATGGGGGTAGATATTGCCAACACTCTGCCGGAGGGAAACAGTTACGCGTGGGCCTGGGTCGCCAGGACCTACCTTTTCGATCAGTTCATAACCAAGGAGATTGAGCAAGGCACGGACATGGTCGTGAATCTTGCCGCCGGCCTGGACGCGCGGCCTTATCGCATGCGTCTGCCGGCTTCGTTGCAGTGGATCGAAGTCGATCTACCGGAGATTCTTGCTTACAAGGAAGGAATTCTTGCGAGCGAGAAGCCGTCTTGCGCGCTGGAGCGCGTCCGCACGGATTTGTCCGACGTCGGTGCCCGGCGGGCGTTATTTGCTAATCTCGACCGCCGCGCAAACAGAGTCTTGATTCTCACGGAGGGTTTGCTCATCTATCTCAGCGCCGAGGAAGTTGCCGCTCTCGCCAGAGACCTTGCCGCGGGTTCGCATTTTCAGCGCTGGATCATGGACCTTGGTTCGCCTGGGCTTCTCCGCATGATGCAGCGCACAACCGGCAAGCAACTCAGCAAAGTGGGCGCGCCTTTCAAATTCGGTCCGGCGGAGGGGCCCGCTTTCTTTACTCCGCATGGTTGGGGGCCGCTCGAAGTGAAGGGGCTGCTGAAAACCGCGACGCGATTCAAGCGGCCGCCGTTCTTCTTGCGATTGCTGGGCCGATTGCCGGAACAAAAGGGGCCGGCAGGAAACCGTCCCTGGTCTGGTGTTTGCCTCTTCAAGAAGCGTTAGACGCGTTCGCTATGGAATTCCTGCATGCGGATTTTCTCTCTTCATAAAAACGAAAGGCCCCGACGGTTGCTTTGTAAGCGGCGAGGCCCTCGTGGATCTTGGTGTGCAGGAATCACTTCTTGCCGGCAGCGGCGGCCTTGGCCATCTTCGCGGCAAACTCCTGGGAACGGCGCTGCATTTCTTCTGGCGAGACGTCCTCTACGTGCTGTGCGAGGCCCCACTGATGCCCGAAGGGATCAGTCAGCTTGCCGTAGCGATCGCCCCAAAATTGATTTTCGAGCGGCATGTCCACCTTGCCGCCCGCGGCGACAGCGCGATTGAAGGTAGCGTCCACGTTTTCCAAGTACAGGAAGAGACCGCACGGGTTCTTGGCCCCAGGCGTGGGCGCGCTGGACATGCCGGGGAACTCGTCGGCCAACATAAGACGGGAGTCGCCGATTTGTATTTCGGCGTGGCCAATTTTGCCGTCAGGGCCGGCCATTCGCATGATTTCCTTGGCGCCGAAGACCGACTTGTAAAAATCAATCGCTTGGGCTGAGCTCTTACAAGTCAGATACGGCGTGACACTGTGATACCCCTCAGGGATTGCGCGGACAGGATTCGACATAATTTCCTCCTAGTGGTTTCTGAAGCGCGCGCCGAAAACGGGTGGGAGCAACAACAAAGCGCGCGTAAAGGTGTAAATACTCTTCTGATTCGCCCGTGTCAACAGATTCTGGCGCTTGGCCTGCCGGGACAAAGTGCCGGGCGCGCTGACGTTGCGCCAAATCACTGTATCAGGCGGATTTCATCGAACGTGCATTCGAAGCCGGGACCCTCGGGAGAGCAGCACATGATGCCGGTGTCTACGGCAGCCTGTAGAGGCAGATAGCCGAGGCGCGTCGAGGTGAAATTCTTGCCATCGAGGGAGTAGAGAACTTCCAGCGAAGAGCCTTTGCGCACGATGCGCCACCACCGTGGGTCCTTCGTGGTGATGCCACGCACCGTAGACCAGTCTGAAAACTCGCGGGTAACGACAACGCTGGCGTGGCCGATGCCGTCAACAAGCTCGAGGCCGCACTTCAGCCAATTGCTGGAGTCGATCCGGACCATCAGGCCTGCCTGATCGTAGAGCGCCGCATATTTTCCGGTGACGCGGCTCTCGAAGGTGAAATCGCCCGTGACCGGCAGAGAGAAGAAGTGCCCGTTATCGGTGACGTAGTCATAAAAGGTTTTCCGCCAGAAGTCGGTTTTGGGTTTTGTGGTGACGACGAGTTGCTCACCGGATTGTTTCGCGGAGCGGCTCGTTGAACCATTTCATTTTGGCGAGAACAGATTTGCCGGAAAGCTGACTCGTCGAGGCTGGCACTGCGGATCCCGCTGCGAGAGTCTTCGCCACCCTTAAATCATTCCATAAGGCGCCACAACTCAACGCCGCTGCCTGAGTGAGGAATACCCGGCGATTCGCAGTGTTCATAGGATGCTCCGGGGGTAAGATTCCCTGTTTAGACGGGCATAGTATCCGTTGGGCTTGTTTCTCTCAAGGGTATCTACGCCCATATCGAGGGCATCAAATTCACGCGATTATTCTCGGGGGAGAAGATTATTTTCGGGAGAGAGAATGTCCGCCGAACTCGCGCGCGAGGATGGGCTTTATGGCATACGAATTTCTTGTTGAGACGTACGAGACCGAGCGCATCAAAGTGGTCAGTGTGTGGAGTGAATTCCAGGATGAAGATCTCCCTGTACGGCCGCGCGCGGGGGACCCGCGAGGGCGCAGCGTCCACGAACAGATGGTGCATCAGTGCGTGAGCGAGAACCTGTGGTTTACCGGCATGCTGGGAATTGACGTTGGCGCGCCGCCATTGCCGGCAGCAGAGACTCGATTGGAATTCATGAAGCGTTACGCGGAAGACAGCGGAAAGCGGCTCGCGGCGCTGCGAGCGAAAGACAGCGCCTGGTGGGAGTCTGAAACGAAATTTTTTGATGTGCCGCGCTCCCGGGCATGGGTCGTGGTTCGCAGAATCGCGCACACGGCGCACCATCGAGGCCAGCAGATGGCGATGCTGAGAATGCTGGGGAGGGATTTGCACAGCAATTATGGCCCAACCGCGGATACCGGCGGGCTCATGCAGAATCATGCGCCGACCATCTACGGCTATCCCAGTCTGAAGGCGTTATTCGAGGGAGAAGCGGCCGGCAGCAAGAAGACACCGCTTCCGGGCGCCGGCGGCAAAGCCATGACCGAGCGCCCGGAAAAGAAATAGACTTGCGAAATGGCGCAGGCTGGAAATTATTCCGGCTTGGTGATGACGCCGCAAGCGATGCGCGGCGGAGCGCCGGTGCCGGTGCCCCCAGCAACGGCGTGAATGACAATCGCGGTTCCGCCATTACTGAAAACGGAGTTTTCGTCGGTGCCGAGAGTCACATTCGGCGCAACGGTCGTTGCGTGGGCCGTGCCATCCGCGGCAACGATCAGCGCAAAATCTGGAATATCGCCTGCGGGCATCCCTTCATGGGCATGGCCCCCGCCGCCAAAATGAGGACCAGCGGATTTGAAGTCGGGAGGCTCGCACTTGGCGACCTGATGAATGTGAATGGAGTGCTCACCCGGCGGAAGATTCTTGATATCAATCTTGATGGTGACGCCCTTGGCCGCAGGCGTCAGAGTCGCAGTGCCGACACTCTGGCCCTGAGCATTCTTGATGTCCACGGTAACGGGCTTGGCGGCCGCGCGAGCTTGGCTATCCAGCGCAAAAACCAGGCCTGTTGCCGACAACAACAGCGCTGCACAAGCGAGTGATCTCATGTGATGGTTCTCCTCCCGGCGAATTGTAATCTAGAATGCGGACTCTCTCAGAAACAGCCCATCTCAATCTAGCGCAAGGCTAAAGGAGAAGTAACAACTTGTCCACAAATAGATAGCCCCGACGCGCGACGGATTCGCGGCCGCGCTAAGAGCAATCCCGCGCGGGCCAGACGAGATTTGTCGATCCTCGAGATGGTATGATTACTAAGAAAGAAGAATATCAAATGAAGTTCAAGATATCCGTTCGACAAAATCGGACATTTCTCCAGCGTTTCAATGAGAGCGCGCTTTGGTGGGGCATCCCCATGGTGTGCGTGGAACTCATTGCTGTGCCGCTGTGGGGCTGGCGAACAGTGCTGGTTATCGCTGTTCCCGCGACGCTCGCCGGGGCCTTAGCCAAGACTGCAATCGAGCATTTCTTAGTTTCGGCTCTCGCAAAGAGAAATGACCTCAAGACTCTGTGACGGACAACGGCGTAATCGGTCATCCGCAAAAACGCTTAAGCGCTAACGCCGACAGAGGTTCGGAAACTCCTTCTTCAGATTTTCCAGTTTTGGCAAGTCGTTGTAGACGATGTATGGATTATCAGGATTGTTTTTCAGATAGTTCTGGTGGTAGCTCTCGGCCTCGTAAAATGCCTGGAACGGCTCGACTTTTGTGACGATCTTCCGGGAATAAACTTTCGCGGCGTCCAACTGCGCCATGTAAGCCTCAGCGATACGCTTCTGATCTTCGTTCGTGTAGAAAATCGCGGAGCGATATTGGGAGCCGGTGTCCGGCCCCTGGCGATTCCATTGTGTGGGATCGTGCGCGACCGAGAAAAAAACCATCAAGAGCTGACCGTAGGTGATTTGAGACGGATCATAAATGATGCTCACGGTTTCCGCGTGGCCCGTAACGCCCATGCTCACGCTTTCGTAAGAAGGTGACTTAACGTGGCCTCCCGCATAGCCGGAGGTCACGGACGAAACTCCCTTGAGATGCTGGAAGACGGCTTGCACCCCCCAAAAGCAGCCTCCGGCAAGAACCGCGGTTTGGTGGCTCTTGGCCGCAGCCAACGGAACGTCAATGGCTGGCGCGGGAAATGGCGCTTTCGGCGTTTCTGGAGGCCGCGCGCCCAATGCACGAAAAGCGGTCCACGCGACCAGGCCAACAATCACGACAAACGCAATGCCGCGGCCAATGTAGGGGCTCTGCATGACTCATCTCCCTAAACACATAATTTTAGCTGACTCCATCCGTGCTCCATTAGATGCGGCTCGATGATGTTGGATGATGGCAATTTCGTCGCACTCGGCAGCTCTCTGCATGTCCGCCGGTGGCGTCTTTTTTCTAAGCAGCAACGGCGTGTGGAACTGAGTGTGCGTCTAAGGCATTATAGAATGCGAACTATTATTCCGCCTTCCGAAAGGTTACTACCATGCGCGTACGCAACCTTCTTGTTTTAGCTTTCACAATTTTTCTGCCTTGTCAGGGGCCGGCCCAAGTCACGCATGGCCAGAAGCCGAAGCTGCCCGCGCCATTCGCCTCGAAATCGGCCGGCAATGGGCCGGAAAAGGTGAGACCTCCGGCCGGGTTCCTGCCTTCCGTACCCCAGGGATTTCGCGTGAATGTATTTGCGACCAGCTTCAAGCGGCCACGATGGCTGACGGTGGCGCCGAATGGAGACATTTTTCTGGCCGATATGGGGTCGGGAGAAATCATCGTGATGCGCGATCCGGAGCATACCGGCGGAGCGCAAGTGCGTGAAGTCTTTGTGAGCGGTCAGAAGCGGCCGTTCGGCATCGCGTTCCACGAAAACTATGTTTACGTGGGGAACACCAACGAAGTGGTGCGCTTTCCATACGATCCCAAGACCTCGAAGCGGCTTGGTGAAGCGGAGCACCTGCTGGATTTACCAGGGGGCGGACACGATACGCGGTCGCTGGCCTTTTCGGCGGACGGGAAGCATCTCTTCATCGGCGTTGGCTCGGAATCGAATATAAGCACGGGAGAAGATCCGCGCCGCGCCGCCGTAACGGTGTGCGATCCCGACGGAAAGAATGCGCGGCGCTTTGCAACGGGGCTCCGGAATCCCGTGGGGCTGGCGCTCGAACCAGTGACGGGCGAAGTCTGGACTACGGTGAACGAGCGCGACGAACTGGGGGACGATCTTCCCCCGGACTATTTCACTTCGCTCAGGGACGGCGGATTCTACGGGTGGCCGTACAGCTACATCGGGGACAACGTCGATCCACGCGTCAAGCCGCAGAAGCCCGACCTGGTTGCCCGGGCGATTATTCCTGATGTTCTGCTAGGCGCGCACGTGGCGCCGTTGCAGTTCGCATTTTATACCGCGAAACAATTTCCCGAGAGCTACTGGGGCGGGGCGTTTGTCGCGGAACATGGCTCATGGAACCGGGCGACCCGCTCGGGATACCAGATCGCCTTTGTGGCGTTCAAGAAGGGCAAGCCTTCCGCCGATCCGGTGCCGTTCATGACGGGCCTGGTTCCAGATCCCGGCGGACCGGATGTGCTCGGCCGGCCGGTGGGCGTGGCGGTTGCGCCGGACGGTTCATTGCTGGTATCGGACGATGGGGCGGCCGTGATTTACCGCATCACCGTAGTCAAGTGAACAGTTGCTGACAGAATCAAGCACGCTCCGGGTCTAGTCTGTCAGGGCTGTGCCTGGTCCGCACCACCATAGCAGCCCCCCCCCTGTTTTTTCGTAAGTGTTGCAGCTAAATGGCTTAGCAAATGCCACAAGTCCTTTAGATGCAACGCTCTTGCGGTGCTCCATGTAAGTGTTGATTCTAAAGGAACTTACGTTGTACTAGAAATGCGCAGCGGTTGTTTGTTTCTACGGGGTGGACGCTCGACCCTAGGCTACGGAATTGCCGACAGAGGTACTCGACGTTTAAAGTATCAGAGAAGGGGCAGTCTGTCAATCGAAAAGGTCTGCCGGAGTCGATAATATACGCATGTTACCCGGAATTCTCCAGAGGTGAGTTAAGATAGCCGCCTTACGGATGGAGGAAAAATGCGGGTGATTCGATTGTTAGCGATTGTGCTGGTTTGTGGTTCGCCGTCGCTTGCTCAAACTAGTGCTCAGCATGGGGTTCAGACGGATGATATGGATAAGAAGTGCGATCCTTGCACGGACTTTGCGCAATATGCGAACGGGAATTGGCACGCACAGAATCCAATTCCGGCGTATATGGATCGGTGGAGCAGGAGGTGGCAGGCAGGGGAGGAAGCGAAAGACCATTTGAAGGTGATTCTCGAAGAGGTTTCTAGCCGGACGGATTGGCCCAAAGGAAGCGCGGAGCAGTTGATCGGTGACTACTACAGCTCTTGCATGGACGAAGGGCGAATCGACAGGCTTGGGCTGTCGCCGGCCGAACCGATACTGAAAGAGATTCGCGGGATGAAGAGCGCGGGGGATCTCCGGCGGATGATCCTGAGTTTCCACGAGCAAGGTATCTTTGTTCCATTCGGGCTGCTTTCGCAGCCAGACAATCACAATCCAGCTGAGACAATTGCCAACGTGTTTGCCAGCGGGTTGGGTCTGCCGGATCGCGATTATTACTTAAAACCAGAGCCGCGATTCCAGGAGGCGCGCGAGAAGTACCGCGCGCACGTGGCGAACATGTTCAAACTGGCCGGGTACGACGAGAAGAGCGCTAAGGCCGCGGCCGAAACGGTTTTTCACGTGGAAGAGAAGCTGGCGGAGAACTCGCTGGACAATGTGGCGCTGCGGGATCCTGCGAATACCGATCACAAGATGACCTATGTCTCTTTTACAAAGCTGGCTCCGGCAATGGACTGGGACGGGTATTTTGCGTCAGCAAAGATTTCGCATGCGGACCTGAATGTGGCTGAGCCGAATTTCATGAAGGAAGTGGACCGGCAACTCCGCCAGACGTCATTGGCCGACTGGAAGACGTACCTGACATGGCAGCTTCTGAACGCGAAAGCCGATGTGTTATCGGAAGCCTTTGTGAATGAGAACTTCGCGTTTCAGGGAAAGTATTTGAGTGGGGCAACCGAGATTAAGCCGAGATGGAAACGGTGTGCGGAGTCCGCGGACCAGCTTTTGGGAGAGGCGCTGGGCAAGAAGTATGTGGAGAAGTATTTTCCTCCGGAGGCGAAGGCGCGGGCGCAGGAGATGGTTACGAATATCGTTGCTGCGATGCATGACACCATCGAAGAATTAAGCTGGATGGCACCAGAGACGAAGAAGAAGGCGTTGGAGAAGCTGTCGACGCTTAATCCCAAGATTGGATATCCGGACAAGTGGAAGGACTACAGCAGTATTGCGTTGAGCCGTGATTCTTTCTGGAACAACCAGGCCGCTGCGGCGCGATGGAATGTAATGGATGACGACTGGAATTTGATAGGGAAACGGACGGATCGCAGCCGGTGGGGCATGACGCCGCCGACGTCCAATGCATATTACAACGCGCTATTGAACGAAATTGTTTTTCCAGCGGGCATTTTGCAGCCGCCGGCGTTCGATGTGAGCGCGGTAGACGCGGTCAACTACGGATCGATTGGAGTCGTGATCGGGCACGAGATCAGCCACGGATTTGACGATGAGGGCTCGAAGTACGACGCGCAGGGGCGTCTAAAAAATTGGTGGACACCCGAAGACGAGAAACGCTTTGAAGAGAAGACTGCGTGCGTTGCGCGGCAATTTGACGGTTATTTTATCGAGCCGAATATTCACCACAACGGGAAACTGGTTTTGGGTGAGAGCATCGGCGACCTGGCGGGGGCCAAGATCGCTTATCTGGCCTTTAAGAAGGCGCAAGAGAAGCATCCGGCTCCGACTTTGGACGGATTTACGCCGAGCCAGCAGTTTTTCATTGCGTGGGGACAGTGGCGTGGGGACGAAATACGTCCGGAGACGCAGAGAAAGATGGTGCAGGGTGATCCTCACCCGATTGCGAAGTATCGCGTGATCGGGCCGCTGTCAAACTTGCCGGTATTTGCAGAGGCGTTTGGTTGTAAGAAAGACTCGGCCATGGTGCGTGCGCCAGCGGAGCGGTGTGAGGTGTGGTAGGAAGAGAGCTGCCCGCAAACATCGACCCTGGGGAAGTGAATAAAATCCATTCCGCCGCGGTGCTCAAGACAACTACTACTGATTAACGCGGTCAACAGACAAGCGCGCTGATTATGCGGAGATCCCGGTCTGGAGCGGCTGCTTCAATCTAAATTGAATAACTCAGTAAAGATTGCGAGTAGTTCATCAGGGAAGATGGATGAGGCCGGAAAAAGGTGTGGGGTTCGAGATGAATTATTAGAGAATTGTATTGTTATAGGAACAAGATTTACGCTACTCTTCCGCCGCTATGCAACCAGCTCACTTGGACTTGGAAAAGCAGGCGGGATCCAACGGCAGTCAGATCGTGATGCGGCTCAGCGGCAAACTCAGCCTCGAAACGGTACACAATTTCATTCAAACCTTGCGGCCGGAGCCCGCCGCTCACCTCATCCTTGATTTGAGCGGGGTGTCGTTTCTCGATTCCGCAGGCGTGGGCGCGCTAGTGCAGATCTTTGTTCATCGGAGAAACCACGGGCAAACCTTTGGCCTGACAGGATTGACGAAGCAGAGCAGCGCGGTGATGCAGGTAGCTGGGCTCACCAGGCTTCTGCCCATCTACGCTTCTGTAGAAGAAGCACTCGCCCAGCGCGCGTAGGCCAACACAGTGCCTTAGCTGGGTGTCCAGCTGGGGTGGTTGCTGAAAAGGCCGTCCACGAACCCAATCCGGTAACACACAAAAACCCCAAACCCCATGCTGAGCAGGCCGGATGCCGTCACGAAGCCACGATTCAGCCAAGCGAATCTGGAGCCAGCAAAGGAAAATGGCAGGGCGAGCGCCGCGGTGATCAACATCATGCCTGCGATCGTGCCGGCGCCGAAAATCAATAAGTAGAAGACCGCCCATTTCGGATCGTGAATTGTGCTCAACACCAGGAGAGCGACTGCCGCGGAACCTGCCAAGCCGTGAACGATTCCAACGAGCAGAGGGCGTAGGGCGTGAAAAAGGCCCAGGCGGTCAAGGGGGCTGCGAAGCCAAGTCGGCGCCGCAAGGCTATTGGCGTGATGTTCGGCAGCCGGGGCGTGAGAGTGCCAATGAAAATGCACGCGGGAGCCGTGTTCATGGAGGTGGGCATGTTCTCCCGTGACACGCGGATGGGCGGGAGAAAATTTTTCGCTGATCCATTTCATTGTGCCGGTCAGGTTGAGCAAACCGAGCAGAATCAGCATCAGGCCCACGGAAAATTCCATCGTCAGGCCGAGGCGCACGGGAATTGCCAGGCCAAATAAAATAATGGCCGTCCCAACGGCGACGATCGTCAGCGTGTGGCCGCAGCCCCAAAGGACGCCTATGAGACCCGCCTTGGCGATCGAGCGCTCGCGGCTGACGATGGTCGACACGGCGATCACGTGGTCCGGATCGGTGGCATGCCGCATCCCCAGGAAAAATCCGATCATTAGAATGGCGAGTCCGCTCGTCAAGTCAGCATCCCCGTTTTTCGGGATTTCAAACCCTGCAAACCGAAGCATATATGAGATGAGAGAAATTTTCCCGGAAAACGTGGGCGCAGCGGGCCTCACTCCTCGCGGAGGATGCGCATGAACTCACTGGCGGCATGCGGGAGGCGCGCTCCGCGGCGCGAAACGAGGTAAACATGCCGCGGCATGTTCATTTGCCGCACTTTTACTTCCTTCATCCAACCATGCTCGATTTCCCAGTGAACGCACATGCGCGGCACGATGGCCACGCCCATGCCCATCTGCACGAAGCGCTTGATGCTTTCAATGGTGGGCATTTCGATGGGCATGTTGAGAGCGGTGCGGTTTCTGGCGAAGAGCTCAATGACGCGGCGGCGAAAGGGGGATTCCACGCTGTGCGCGATAAAGTTTTCTTCGGCAAGCTCGGCGACATCGACTTCGCGCTTTTTCGCGAGGACATGCTTCGGGTGCACCACAAGAGTCAGCTCATCCTTGCGGATTTCCGTGGCCAGAAGCTGGGCATCGCGGGGCACAAAAGAGATGGCGCCGAGGTCGAGGCGATAGTTCAAGACTTCATGAGGAATGTCCCGCGAAAACATGCGGTGCACACGCACCTGGACGCCGGGATGCTTTTCCCGAAATGTGGCCAGGGCAGGGAGCAGGGCGTGAATGGAACTCTCGTTCACTCCCAGAGAGAGTTCGCCGCGCTTCAAACCCTCCAATTCGGAGAGCCCTTTCTTGACTTCATCACGGAGATTGATCAGGCGTTCCGCGTAGTCCTTCAGAAGCGTTCCCGCATCGGTGAGGCGAACCGGCCGGGCGCCTCGAACGAAGAGCGGCTGGCCGAGGGAGTCCTCCAGCTTGCGGATAGCGAGGCTGATGGCGGGCTGGGTGCGATAAAGGCGCTCGGCAGCACGGGAAAAGCTGCCCTCTTTGGCCACCATGAGAAATACCTGCAATTCGCCGAGGTCCAAGGAATCCTCCTCGCGGCAGTATAAGGCATTATTATCAAAAGCAGAATAAAGATAAATTGGACCGCAGGGTGCCTCCTGTGCGTTACTAGAGCATGGGGGACCCTATGGACGTCGTACGCATCTTTGACACTACGCTCCGTGACGGCGAGCAATCGCCGGGCTTCTCGATGAATACCGAGGAGAAGATTCGCCTGGCACGCCAGCTTGAGGCCTTGAAAGTTGACGTGATTGAGGCGGGTTTCCCGATTGCGTCGCGAGGCGACCTGGAAGCGGTCAAGAAGGTGGCGCAAGAAGTACGGAGCGTGCCGATTGCGGCGCTTGCCCGCGCGAGGAAAGAAGATGTCACCGCTGCGATTGACGCTCTGAAACCGGCTGCTGCGCCACGACTACATATTTTCCTCGCGACCTCCGATCTGCACCTTCGCGTGAAATTGAAGATGACTCGCGAGCAGGCGCTGGAAGCTATCGGCTCTATGATTCGCTACGGCCGGCAGCATGTCGGCGAAGTGGAGTTTTCCGCCGAAGATGCTGGGCGAACCGACATCGATTTTCTGTGCCAGGTGTGCCGCGTCGCTGTGGACGCGGGCGCGACGGTCCTGAATCTGCCGGACACCGTTGGGTACGCGGTGCCGGAAGAATATGGGGCGATGTTCACCAAGGTGCGCGAGTCTCTGGGCGATGCGCAGGGGATCACGTTGAGCGCGCATTGCCACGACGACCTGGGCATGGCCGTGGCGAATTCGCTGGCCGCGATTCGCGCAGGCGTGCGGCAGATTGAATGCACCATCAACGGGATCGGCGAGCGCGCTGGAAATGCCTCGCTCGAAGAAGTCGTCGTAGCGCTGGCAGTGCGCAAAGACAGCTTTGGCGTTACGACGGGCATTCGTATGGAGGAGCTTTTCCCCACGAGCCGTATGCTCACGGAAATCACGGGCGCGCAAGTCGCGCCGAACAAAGCGATTGTTGGAGCGAATGCCTTCGCACACGAAGCGGGAATTCACCAGGATGGAATCATCAAGAATCCGCTCACTTACGAAATCATTTCGCCGCAGACGGTTGGAGTGCCGGCGCGCTCGCTGGTCCTCGGAAAGCATTCCGGCCGCAATGCGCTGCGAATGACTCTTCGGGACCTGGGTTATGACGCGAGCGATACCGAGCTTGCGGAGGTTTATGGCCGGGTGACGGCGCTGGCCGATCAGTCCAAGGAAGTACGCCCGCGAGACATTGTGGCTATCGCGCATGAAGTGATTCGGCGGCGTCCTGCGGCTATGGCTGCGGAATCGTCGTCAGCCGCCTGAGCGGGGCGGCGGCCAAAAACTTTTGCAACGCCCCTATCGCGCGGTGTTGTGTTTCCTTCCTGTTAAGCGCGCGTGGCTTGCCCGATTTCTGACAATTTGTGGGGACCACCATGAAGAAGACCATTGTCCTTCTGCCGGGAGACGGCATCGGCCCAGAAGTGACGCGGGCGGCCGCGGCCGTGCTGCGTGAGTCCGCGCAAGAATTCAATCACCAGTTTGAGTTCGCGGAATTTCCGGTTGGCGGCGCGGCCATCGATGCCACTGGCACGCCCCTTCCTAACGAGACGCTGGACGCCTGCCGCAAAGCCGACGCGGTATTTCTGGGAGCGGTCGGCGGGCCGAAGTGGGATGGACTGCCCGTCGGGAAGCGCCCGGAGACCGGGCTGCTCGATCTGCGAAAAGGGTTGGGGCTCTACGTCAACGTTCGTCCGGTGAAACTGATTGAGCCGTTGAAAGGAATCTCGCCCTTAAGGGCCGACCGGCTCGGGGACTTGGATCTTGAGATTGTGCGCGAGCTCGCCGGAGGAATGTATTTTGGCGAGCGCGGGAACACCACGGAAAAGGGCGTCGAGCGCGCCTGGGACACGGAATCATACTCGACTCCGGAGATCGAACGCATCGCTACATTTGCTTATACGCGCGCGGAGAGCCGCTCGCGGCGCCTGTGCTCGGTGGACAAAGCCAACGTGCTGACCAGTTCGCAGCTCTGGCGGCGCACGGTGACGGCCATGAGCGCGGTCTATCCTTCCGTAAAGCTCGAGCATATGTACGTGGACAATGCCGCGATGCAATTGACGCTGCGCCCGGCACAATTTGACGTGATGCTGACCAGCAACATGTTTGGCGATATTTTGAGCGATGCGGCAGCGGCGCTGGTCGGCTCGATTGGACTAATACCTTCGGCTAGTTTTGGTTCGTCCGCGCCACTTTTTGAACCCATTCATGGTTCGGCGCCGTCCCTGGCCGGGACGGACTCCGCCAATCCGATTGGCTCAATTCTCAGCGCCACGATGATGCTGCGAGACGCCTTCGGCCTTTCTCTGGAGGCGGACTGGGTCGAGCAGTCGCTTCAACGGGTGCTGGCGGGCGGTTACCGGACGCCGGACATCACCGAACCCGGCGCGCGCGCGGTGGGCGGCTCCGTGTTCACCGAGATTCTTCGGGAAGAGATGCAGAGGACATTTGAACACGCCGAGCGTTATGGCTGGGGCGTGTAGAGTCACCCCCCATCTCTGGTTTCTCGCTATCTCACGACCACTCCGAGCCGCGCTACTGCCGTCAGCCCAGTTGCCTTGCGAGAAGCCGCTGACAATGCTACTTTTACAGTTTCCGAAGCAGCCTGCGCCCGGCCAGGGCGAGGGGCCACACAGCGGTGTGGACGCGAGCGCAGGCGGCGAATCCGTTACAGAGCAGCTTGACCAAAAGGTGAGAAACAATCATTACTCATCATCATTTTCTTGAGCTATCCTCGCGGCGGATTGGCCCCAGTTTGCCGTAGGCCCGTTATGCCGCAGCCCGGATCCAATTCGAACGCTGTCCTGCCTCCTACTGCGATCGGCAACGTTTCCTATTGGCGCGCGGAAGGCTCCCTACTCGAACTTGGGGCCATGCGCCCGGTCGGATTTTTCACCTGGAACTCGCAGAGTTTTGCCGAGCGCTGGGCACGCCGCGCGGGCATGGCAGCCATGGCGCTGACAAGGCCCTTCGCCTACTTCGCGAGCCGCACGTTTGCCACACGCTTCCTGCACACGCTGCTTCGCGGAGTCAGCCGCGACCGCCTGGATCTCCTCGGTGAAGAGTATTTTCAGTACGTCCTGAAGCCACAATTGCGCCGCGGGGCCACCGAACAGTTGATCGAAGCACTTCGCAAGGGCGAGCGCGTCATCTTGGTTGGACAACTTCCGGAAAGCATACTCCGGCCCTTGGCGCACCATTTAGGAGTCGAGTCGTTCATCTCGAATCGCCTGGAATTTCGCGACGGCAAGGCCACGGGCCGTCTGCTTGATCCTATCGTCCGCCCGCGCGGACCTTTGGCGTGGATCGCCAGCGGCGACACGAACGGCCGGATCCCGCGCGAAAAACTGCTGCGCCAGCTTGGCTGGACGAGGAAGCCCGAACAGCTTGAGACCGCCGTGCAGCCAACGGCTCGCCCAGAGATTCCGCGGGGGAAATCAGTCGCGCTATTCGGGGAAACTCCGCGTGTCAAGCGGCTCTCGGTACGTGAAAACCTGACGAACCGGCATATCTTGTTGATCGGCGTGACGGGATTCATCGGCAAAGTCTGGCTGGTCGATTTGCTCGAAAATGTTCCTGACATTGGCAAGATCACGCTGTTGATTCGCCGCAACCGCACAACCTCCGCGCAACGGCGTTTCGAAAAGATTGTCGAGGAATCTCCCACGTTAGATACGCTTCACGACCGGCATGGGCGGAGGCTCAGGGCCTATCTGGAAGAAAAAGTGGAAGTCGTTGAAGGCGACGTCAGCCTGCCGGGTCTGGGGCTGAATGAAGCCACCCAAGCGCGCCTCGCAAAATCCCTCGACCTCATCGTGAACAGCGCCGGCTTGACGGATTTCAATCCCGATTTGCGCGACGCGCTCTCTTCCAACGTCGATTCCGCCATTAACCTGCTCGACTTTCTGCGCAAGTGCAATCACACCGGCCTGATGCATCTTTCCACCTGCTACGTTGTCGGCATGCGCGACGGCCGCGTCACCGAAGAGCTGCACGAGAATTATAATCCTGCGGGCGATTCCAAGTTTGATGCCGAGCGCGAAGTCGAATCGCTGCGCGAGACCATTCGCCGCGTCGAGGAACGCGCCGGAAGTCCGGAACTCGACAAAGCCCTCCGCCGCCAGGCCTTGGGACGTGGCGGCAACGAAGCTTCCGCACCTCCGGGAGAGCTCGACGGTGTTCTGAAGCGTAATCGAGCGCGGTGGGCTCGCAACCGGCTCGTGCGCATCGGCCTGCGCAGGGCGCAACATCTCGGCTGGCCGAATACCTACACTTTCACGAAGAGTCTTGGCGAATCCATCCTCACGCGCAGGGGACACGATTTGCCGATCGCCATCGTGCGCCCATCCATCGTGGAGAGTTCGGAGCGCTCTCCCTTCGCCGGTTGGAACGAAGGAATCAATACTTCCGGTCCGCTCTCTTATCTTCTCGGCACGAATTTCCGGCAGCTCCCTTCGAATGAGCGAAAATGTCTCGACGTGATTCCCGTCGACATGGTCTCCCGAGGAATGACGCTCATCGCGTCGGCGGTTGTGGCGCGGCGGCACGCCCGCTTGTATCAACTCGCGACCTCTGCCATCAATCCGGTCAATATGGGGCGTAGCATCGAGCTCACGGGCCTCGCTCACCGCAAGCATTACCGGACCACGCAAAGCATCGACAGTTGGCTGAAAGTGAAGTTCGAAACCATCCCGGTCTCCAAGCAGCGCTATGAGCGTCTCTCGATTCCGATGCAGAAGGCCGTGATCTCCAGTATCAATCGCGTGGCCGTTTCCCTCAACATGAAGAAGCCGCCGCTGGCGCGGGCGGAGCGCGACTTGATTCGCGCCGAAAAATTGATCGAGCTCTACGAGCCCTTCATTCTTCACAACGAACATGTCTTCGAATGCGAGAATACGCGTCTGCTCTCTGCCATGCTGCCTCCCGAGGAGCTCTCGCTCTTCGATTTCGCGCCGGAATCTATCGACTGGTGGGACTACTGGATCAATGTGCACATCCCGGCGCTGCGCCGTTGGTGCTATCCGCTGATGGAAGGCCGCCCGCTCGAATCGCGCGAGCCGCGTGCGCTGGATTGGTCCGGCGAACCCGCGCCTGGCGCACCGCTCTCCAAAGCCGCTACACCGTCTGACACTTTATGGCGATCTTCGTAACCGGGTCGACCGGCTACCTGGGCAGTTATCTTGCTGCGGGGCTCCTCAACGAGCACCGTGACAAGCTGAACCTCCTGATTCGCGCGAAGACTGAACAGGAAGCGCACGAACGGCTTTGGACTTCGCTTCAATTGCATTTTGAGTTTCCCGAATTTTCCGAATATCTAAACACGCGGGTGCGCATTTTCCGCGGCGACCTGACCGCTGGGCGTTTTGGCCTTTCCGACGACGAATACCATGCACTCGTGGACACTACGGACTCGCTGATTCACTGCGCCGCTTCTTTGAACCGCAAGTCCGAGAAGCAGTGCCTGAATGTCAACCTGCGAGGCACGCTCGAAGTGATTCAACTCGCGCGGCGCGCGCAGAATCGCAATGGCCTGCGCCGCTATTCGCACGTTTCCACGGTTGCCGTCGCGGGGAAAAGAAAAAACGAAGTCGTCACCGAAGACGCGGCCATCGACTGGTCGCGCTCCGATTACGATCCGTACGCGCGCACCAAGAAATTCTGCGAGCACATGGCCAATCAGCTTCTGCCTGACGTGCCCAGGACGATTTTCCGTCCCGCCATCGTTATGGGCGACAGCCGCCGTCCTGAGACTTCGCAATTCGATATGGTTCAAGCCTTTCATGTTTTGGCGCAGATGCCTGTTCTTCCGCTGCGTCCTCACGATAAAATCGACATCGTGCCGGCGAACTACGTTGCTAAAGCCATCGTGACGATTCATCAAAAAGAAACGCCCGCCCACGGCATCTACCACTTGTCGTCCGGCACGGGTTCCCAGACTTACCACGAGCTGACCGATGCCCTCGCTCAGGCCGGCGGCATGCTCCGGCCCATGTTCTTGCCGTCTCTTGGGGGGCCTTTTTCGAGTACCGTCAATTGGATCGCAAATCGCAGCGGCGCGACGGGGTACGGCGCTTCGCTGCTCAAAGTTTTCTGGCCGTATCTCGACTGGAACACCGTTTTCGATAATTCGCGCGTCGTCGCGGAGCTTGGCGAAACACCCGCGAAATTTTCGACCTATGCGGCGCCTCTTCTGAAGTACAGCCGCGAGAATAAATTCCAGTTTCCCGCCAAGCCGTGGCCTTCCGCTTCTGGCTCGGAAAAAAATGCCGCGGCAGGGAGAGCTCGCGCATGACGGACTTTCTCCTCGTTGCGTGGGTCAGCGCGCTGATTGAAATCACGCGCTTCGGTTGGATGTTCGGCCTTGGCAAGCGCTGGACGCCTGGGGAAAAACTGAAGCTGCTCTTTGCCGGCTACAACGGCAACCGCAATACCGGGTCTGACCTGCGCGTGCAGGAAACGCTTCGCCAGATTCGCCACGTTCTTGGCGCGGAAAACGTGGATTTCAGCGTCATGACCCAGAATCTCGGCCTCACCCGCGGTTATTTTGAGGGCACGCGCCAGGTGCATCTCCCCGATGTGTTTCCGCCTTTTCTCTTTCGCGAAGTTCGCGCCAATCACGGTGTGATCGCTTGCGAAGGCTCGATGTTCAAGAGCAAATTCGCCAACGCGCTCACAACTATGATGATTGGCTCGCTGGGAATCGCCTCGGCGGAGAACAAGCTCTCCGTCGGATATGGAGGCGAAGCCGGGCACATGGATCCGCTGATCGAAAGAATGTGCGCGCGCTATGTTAAGGATTCTCTGATTATTCCCCGTAGTGCGGAGTCTCAGGCACTGCTGAGCAAATTGAGTATTCCCACCGAGCTCGGCACAGATACGGCTTGGACTTTTGAGCCGCATCCCCCCGAATATGGCCGCAGAATTCTGCGCGAAGCCGGCTGGGACGAGAAGACGCCCATTCTCGCGCTGTGTCCGATTCTTCCCTTCGTGTGGCCGGTCAAGGCTTCTCTGGCGAAATACCTCGCGCTCGCGACCACCGGCGCTTACAAGGACAGCCAGTATCGGACCGTTTATTTCCATAATTCCGGCCCGTCTGTGGATGCAGAAAATTCGCGCTATCTCTTCGCATTTGCCAAGGCTGCCTCGGCATTCCTCCAGCGCCACAAAGTTTTCCCGATTCTTGTGGCCATGGAGAGGCTGGACGCGCGCGCTTGCCGTGAATTTGCCTCACAGCTTGGCGGAGCGCCAGTGCCAGTCTTCACTTCGGACGACTACGACATTTTCCAGCTCGTCAGCATCCTCCGTCAGAGTTCCTTGATGGTTTCTTCCCGGTACCACGCTATTGTGACCACCATGCCCGCGAGGGTCGCTTCCGCTGGCGTCACGATGGACGAGCGCATCCGCAATCTCATGAACGAGCGAGGCCACCAGCATCTCTTTTTGACCGTCGACGACCCTCAGCTCGAGCCCAAACTGTTGGACATGATGGAAAAGCTTGTCGCAGAAGCCGATTCCGTCCGTGACGGCGTCGCCAGGACTGCTGTTCGCAATCTCAAGGTGATGGCGCGCATGGGCAAGTTCCTCGAAGAATCGGTGCAGCATACTTATCCGGAGTTCCCGCTGCGCCCCGGCGTTTTTTCCTGGGAAGACTATCTTCCCCCACTGAGCAATAATCTGATTCGGCTTGCTGAGCGTTACGATTCTTCGCCGGCCGCGCTTGCCGCTGTTCGCTGATTTTTCATGCCCAATTTTCTCGAAACGATTCTTGCCCAACTCAAGCGCGCGGATGGCCGCGTCGTTCTTCGCGAAATTCGCGGCGGCAATTTTGTCAGTGTCACCGGCAGGGAATTGCTGGAGCAGATTCAGCTTGTCCGTTTGTTCCTGCATAGCTCTAGAGTCCAGCCTGGAGACCGTTGCGCTCTTCTCGCCCCCAATTCCATTCGTTGGGCAGCTTTCCATTTGGCGCTCATGGCCGAAGGCGTGATAGTCGTGCCGCTCTATTCGCGCCAGGCGCCCGCTGAACTCGCCGGCATGATGAAGGACTGCTGGCCGCGCCTGATTCTTGTGAGCGATGCCGCACTCGGCGATGCCGTCGCCCAGTCCTGGCCTGAGGCTCCGCGACGCGTGCTCTTCGATGAAGTCCTGCGGCGTTCATCAGCGCAACCTCCGGTTGGCGATGCACCCAACCCTCGCCAGGACAGCGATATCGTCACCATCATCTATACTTCCGGAACTTCGGGAGAGCCCAAGGGCGTTTGCCTCAACATCGGGAATCTCACGCACCTGCTTTCCTGCACCACCGAACGCCTCGATCAACTGATGGGTGTGACCCACGAACCCGACCGCGTCTTCCACTATCTGCCGTTCAATTTTGCGGCGTCCACGATCTTGCTGCTGTCTTGCCTCATTCGGGAAAGCATCCTTACGCTTTCCACGGATCTCAACAACCTCACTGACGAAATCCGTCTGGCTTCGCCGAACTATTTTCTGAATGTTCCCACTCTGCTGGAACGTGTCAGACGCGGTGTGGAAGAGGCCATTACAAAGCGGCCTGCGGTTATCCGTTCCCTGTTTGCAAGAGCCCGCACTGCTTGGCAGCGGCAGCACGTCGGGCGCGGCCGCGCGCTCGATGCCTTCTGGCTCGCGCTTGGCCGCGCGCTTATCTTTCGAAAGATTCGCGAGCGCTTTGGCCCGCACCTTCGCGCGCTGATCTGCGGCTCCGCGCCGCTGGCTCCTGAGACGCAGCAGTTTTTTCTGATGCTTGGCATCCCGGTGCTGCAAGCCTATGGGCTTACGGAGACTACCGGTATTTGCACGCTGGATGACCCGCGCGTGCCGGTCGAGCCGGGTTACGTCGGCACGGTGATTACCGGAATCGAAATGAAGCTCGGCGAAAATGAGGAGATCGTCGTGCGCGGTCCGCACATTTTCCCGGGCTACTGGAACCGTCCGAAAGAAACTGCCCGCGTGCTGCAGGACGGCTGGTTCCACACCGGCGATCAAGGCGAAGTCAACGTTCGCGGGAACTGGCGCATCAGCGGCCGCATCAAGAACCTGATTATCTTGAATTCCGGGCATAACATCGCGCCTGAACCGATTGAAGAAAAAATCGCGCGCCTTCTTCCTGCAGCGCAGCAAGTCGTGGTTGTCGGGAATGGGAAGGGCTATTTGTGTGCGCTGATTTCCGGCGTGATCGAATCGGCAGCCGTTCAGGCGGCGCTCGATACCGTGAATCCGGAACTCCCGCATTACCGGCAGATTCGAAATTTCGCGCTCGTTCCGGATGTTTTTTCACCCGAGAACGGTCTGCTCACTGTAAACGGCAAACTTCGCCGCGACGCCATCAATGCGCGATATGCTTCCGAAATCAATGCCATGTACGATTTGAAAGCGGGACGCGAGGCCGCCAGCAGGCAGCACGCATGAAAACGAAAAGTTTCATAGGCAAAACCCTGCGGTGGGAATGGCGCGACGGTGTGATCGAGCTGACGCTCGATCATGCGCCTGCCAATGAAATTGGCACGGCCATGCTTGCCGAACTGGAGAAATTCGTTGGCGCAATCGAATCACTCGCACCAGAGACTTCTGTCTGCATTATTGCCAGCGCGCGCAAGTCCGTTTTTTCCGCCGGCGGTGATTTGCGCGAGCTGTATGCCACTGCGGCGGCGGTTCCCGCGAAAGAACGCCCCGCCGGCGTGCGCGCTTTTTTGGAACGTATCCACGCCGTCCTGAACGCGATTGATGCCGCGCCCTTTGTTACCATCGCCGCAGTTCACGGCGCTTGTCTTGGCGGAGGGCTTGAGTTGGCTCTGACCTGCGACATGATCATCGCCGACAAAATGGCGCGCTTCGCGTTCCCCGAATTGCGCCTGGGATTCATTCCCGGCTTCGGCGGCATCCCCCGCTTGAAACGCGATCTCGGCAATGCCTTCGTTCGCGATTTGCTTTTCACCGGGCGAACGGTCAACGCCACGCGAGCGCATGCTGTAGGCTTGGTCGCCCAGCTTGCGGGTGAAGGCGAGGCCCTTCGCATCGCCCGCTCGACGGCGGCGCAAATCACCAAGTACGACTCCGCAACTCGCGTGGCCGCCAAGAAATTCATCAAGCCCATTCCTTACGATGATCTGCGGCGTGAGATCGACCTCTTCTGCGAACTCTTCACTCGTCCCGCCGTCATGGCCGCCCTCAAAAAATTCGTCGAAGACTCCAGCCCCATGCCCTATTTGCCCTAGATTCGAACCGAACTGCCTCCGGCCTAGCCGAAATTCCAGGTCCTACCTAGCCAATCGGCGGATGTATACGCCCCCGCCCCTGTTGCATCTTGTTCAAGGAGGTAGAGAAATGTCAGCAGAACTGATTGAACTTTCGAATTCCTTGGCCCAGGCCACCGATCACACCGCGGCGTCGGTGGTCGCCATTCACACCGAGGCGCGCGGTTCGTCCAGCGGTGTCATTTGGCGCGATGGAATCATTGTTACGGCCGAACACGCGCTTCGTCGCGACGAAGAAATCCAAGCAACGCTGCCGAATGGCCGGGTTGTGCCTGCGACTCTTGCGGGCCGCGATCCTTCCACGGATCTTGCGATTCTGAAGTGTCCGGACACCGGCGGTTCATTCGCCGACCGAGGCGATTCCGCAGCGATCAAACCGGGCAGTATCACTCTTGTCGTGGGGCGGACGCGCGCCAGCGGTCCCGTGGCAGCATTGGGAGTTGTGAGCCTGGTTGTTTCTGAACGCCAGACCTGGAGTGGCTCTTCGCTGACTCCATACATCCGGCTTGACGTCGGCCTGCAACCCACGGCCGTTGGCGCCGCCGTCGTTGACGCACACGGCAAAGTCCTGGGAATCGCATCGCCGCGGTTTGCGCGATTCGGCGCGATTGCTATTCCGGCCGCCACCGTCGATCGCGTTGCCGAGACCTTGTTGAAAAAGGGCCGCATCCCGCGCGGGTATCTCGGCGTGGCCCTTCAGCCGATTCGTCTCCCGGATCAGTTGCGGCAGTCGTTGCAACACAACGAGAAGACCGCCGTGATTGTTCTCGAAGTCGAGCCAGATGGGCCGGCTCACAAAGCGGGGATCGTCATTGGCGACATCCTGGTGTCTTTGGCTGGGCAGCCCATTTCACGCCCTGAGAACGTCCAGCCTCATCTGCAAGCCGAAAACATCGGCAAGTCCCTGAACGCGAAGGTCGTTCGCGGAGGCGCCGTCCGCGATGTCAGTATTTCTGTCGGCGATCGCGCCAACGGAGAAGAATGACATGGCCATCGCCGGGTTTGGTGAAATTGCCGAACAACTTCGCCGCTCGACCGTCTTGATTCATGCCGGAGGCCGCGGGAGCGGCTCCGGGGTGATCTGGACCAGCGATGGGACGGTTGTGACGAACGCCCATGTGGTCCGCGGTTCGAACACTCGCGTGCAGCTCTGGGACGGACGCGAGTTCGATGCAACAGTGACCGCGCGTGATCCGCGATACGACCTGGCGACGCTTCGCATCAGCGCGAGTGCGTTGCCAGCGGCGAGTCACGCCGATTCGTCGCAACTGCGTCCCGGCGAACTCGCCATTGCCATCGGCAACCCCATGGGTTTTGTTGGTGCGCTCACTACTGGAGTGATTCACGCCATCGGCCCGTTGCGCGGGCTTGGTCCCCAAACCTGGGTGCAGGCCAGTGTGCGGCTCGCTCCCGGCAATTCCGGCGGTCCGTTGGCGGACGCCCGTGGCCGCGTGATCGGCATCAATACCATGGTTGCCGGCCGCCTCGCACTCGCCATTCCAAGCAACGCGGTTCTCGATTTTCTTGCGGGCGGACCACGCAGCGCATGGCTTGGAGTCACTCTGCATCCGGTGCGTTTGCCTCGCGTCAATGGCCGCGCATTCGGATTGGTATTGCTCGAAGTCGAGCCCGACAGCCCCGCTGCGCAAGCTTCGCTGATGGCCGGAGACATTTTGCTGGGCACAGAGGAGAAGCGTTTTCAATCCATTGACGATCTTGCGAGGGCCATCGATGGTCAAGGATCTCGCCCGCTGCGTTTCGAATTCCTTCGTGGCGACTACTCGCGAGTCCGTCGTGTGACGGTACGGCTGGGAGTTTCGAACGACGGGAAGGATGTAATCGCCGCGTGATTCGCGTTTTTATCGTCGCGGCCTCGCCGCTGATTCGCGCGGGCCTGCAGAGCATGTTGGCGGATAGCCGCGTCGACGTTGCCGGAAGCGCCGCGGATCTCGAGTCCATTTCCGGGCAGCTCGTCGACGTTGAGCCGGATGTTGTTTTGGTGGAAATCGCTGCAGATGCCCACGAAGAGTTGCTAAACGCCTTTGAGGACTCAGAAATTGCCCAGGAATATGCAGTCATCGTGTTGTCGGAGCAGTTCCGGGCGGATTGGATCTCGAAGGCGCTTCGCGCTGGAGTGCGCGCTGTGCTGCCCCGTGAGTTCTCTTCAGAGCAACTCCGCGCCGCCCTCGAAGCCGCTGCGGCGGGACTAGTCGTCGTTCACCCTTCCGAAGTAAACGCTGTTCTTCCTGCACCCTCTGCCGTGTCCTCGCCTGCCCGCGAACTGCCGGAGCCGTTGACGCCGCGGGAGCGCGAAGTGCTCCAGATGATTTCCGCCGGGCTTGGCAACAAGGAAATCGCCGGACGCTTGTCGATTTCCGAACACACCGTGAAATTCCACGTGGCTTCGATATTGGGGAAACTTGGCGCCTCCACGCGTACCGAAGCTGTTTCCATTGGAATTCGTCATGGTCTCGTGCTGCTCTGAATCTGCGCTGATGATTTTTCTCAAGGCGTGCGAAACTGCCGCCGCTCGAATTTTCTTTCCTGGCGCAGGAATGATAGATTTACCTTTCTATGCGCACGCTAGAGCAGACCACACAGGAAGTCCTGGACCTGGCCGCGAAGCACTTTCAGTTGCCAACAGGTTCGCTCGCGCCGAGTGATGATTTTTTCAAGAAACTCGGCATTGACAGCTTGCAAACTTTGGAAATGCTTTCGCGCCTCGAAAATCATTTCGGCATTGAGTTGCCCGACTACGAAGTTCAGGGCGTCAGCGACTTCAAGACTCTTGCCGAGCGGATTCAATCCCGCCTGTAAATGCTGGACCTTTCCAAATATCAATCCATCGGCGAAGCGCTGCGGGATGCGCTGGATCAGTTTTCAGACGAAGTGTGTTTGATCGAAGCCGACCGCGAACGCGAAAAAGAGCGCCTGACCTACCGAGATTTCAAGGAACGCGCGCATCCGCTGGCCAAAGCTTTGCAGGACACCGGCTTTTCCGCTGGGTCTCGCGCCGGCATCATCATGACGAATCAGTCCAAGTGGCTGATTTCGGCTTACTCCAATTTTCTCGCAGGCGGCGTTCTCGTTCCCCTGGATTACAAGCTTACGCCGGACGAACAGTGGCAACTGCTCAAACATTCGGGCGCTACAGCGCTGATCACGGAATATCCGATCTGGCGGCAACTCAGCGCGTCGCCTGGACGCGCCGCCGCGGCGAACGTGCAAACCGTGTTGGTCACCGAGGCGCCTGCAAACGCCGACCTCGCCGGCGCAAAGCGCTGGGAAGAATTTCAGGGAACGGGAAATCCTGTTTTCCTCGCGCGCAAGCGTTGCGACACGGCCTGCATCGTCTACTCCTCGGGAACGGGCGGCCGCCCGAAGGGTTGTATGATGACGCATGAGAATTATCTGGAGCAGTGCGTTGCCCTCACATCTCTCTATCCGTTTTGGCCGGGCGTGCGCTACCTCAGTATTTTGCCGACGAATCATGCCATCGATTTCATGGTTGGTTTTTTCGGGCCATTCACGTGCGGCGCGGCGGTCGTACATCTGCGAACTTTACGTCCCGAATACGTGCGCGAAGCTTTTCCGAAATACAAAATCACTTATGTGAGTCTCGTTCCGCTGGTTTTGAAAAACTTGCAGAAAGGGTTGCAAGCGCGTTTCGATCCGCTGCCGCCGGGGAAACGCAGAGTGTTCGAATTCCTCGTCGGCATCAACAAGGCGCTGACGAAAAGCCGGCCACGCCTCGGCATCAGCCGCTTCCTGCTCAAGCAAGTCCACGAAGCGTTTGGCGGAGAGCTTCGCGCCATTATTGTTGGCGGCGCTTTCAGCGAACCGCAGACGCTGCAGTTTTTCTACGACCTCGGGATTCCCGTCGCCAACGGATACGGACTCACGGAAGCAGGCACGGCGATCACCGTCAACGATTTGAAACCGTTTCGCGCGGACACCGTCGGCAAGCCGCTGCCGGGGATGGAAGTGCGCATTGTGAATCCGGCCGCTGACGGTGTTGGCGAAGTTTTCGTTCGAAGCAAAACCGTGATGGCCGGCTACTTGAATGAGCCGGAACTCACCGCCGAAACCATCGTCGACGGCTGGCTGATGACCGGTGACCTTGGGCGCTTCGACGGCGCGGGTCATTTACAACTTACAGGCCGCAAGAAAAACATGATCGTCACCGAAGAAGGAAAAAATATTTATCCCGAAGACATCGAAACCGTTTTCGAGAGCCTTCCGGTGAAAGACTTTTGCGTGTTCGCAGCCAACTACATCTGGCCGAAACGTTCGATGGTTGGCGAAAAACTTGTGCTGGCGCTGCATCTCGAGCCGGGGCAGCAGTACAGCGAGCAACTTCGCCAGGACATCAACGCGCGGAACAATCGCCTGCTAAACTACAAGCGTATCCACGGGGTTGTTCTCCTGGATGAGGACTTTCCCCGGACGGCTTCTCTCAAGATCAAACGCAACGTTCTGGCAGAACGCCTCGCGAAGCTCGACAGCAGCACCGCGATTCTGCCGCTGTGAAGACAGTTTGCAAATGATTGCGTCGATCGGAAATTAGAATTTCGGACTCGTGCGCGCTCCCAATGGATCGATTCTTCGCCATCGTCAACCCCGCCGCCGGTGGCGGCCGCTCCGCGAAACTCGCGGGGCCCGCGCTCGCGCGTTTGCGCGAGAAAGGACTGAAGATTGACGTCGTCGCTTCGACCGGCCAGGGCCACGCGGTGCAGCTTGCCCGCGAAGCGTACGAGCAGGGCTACCGGCGCTTTCTTGCGGTCGGCGGCGACGGCACGGCTCACGAAATCCTCAACGGAGTTTTTGCGAGACGCACGGCGGTTCAGCGTGTCGCGCTGGGATTCCTGCCGCTGGGAACCGGCAATTCCTTCCTGCGTGACTTTACAAAGGACGGGGCTGCGGCTTCGATGCAAGCGCTGCTCGAAGACCGCACTCGAACGGTAGATTTGTTGCGGTTGACGCACGCTAGGGGCGAAATTTACTCCTTCAATCTTTTGAGCATGGGTTTTACCGCGGATGTGGCCGCACTGACCAATCGCATGTTCAAGCCGTTCGGCGATCTTGGCTATTTGTTCGGTGTTTTCGTGCGCGTGGCGCAGTTGCGCCGGCGCTCCATAGCGCTGCGCTGCGATGACGACGCGGAATGGAACGAAGGGCGTTCCCTTTTCCTGACGTTCAGCAACAGCAAGTACACGGGCGGAACGATGCTCATCGCGCCGGACGCCGATCCTACCGACGGGCTTATTGAATTTGTGCGCTGGGGCCCGATCGGCCGGCTGGGATTGCTCCGCACATTGCCGCGACTTTACGACGGCTCTCATATCAAACATCCGCTGGCTTCGCGCCGCGCGGTGCGCCACGTCGAATTCAAAGGGGCGGCGCCCGTGGACGTCATGATTGATGGAGAAGTTGTGACCGTGGAGTGCCGCGCAATCGACGTTCTCCCCGCCGCAGTGGACGTCTTCATATGAGGAAGGCCTGGCTGGCGGTCCGCAGCGCCATACTTTGGAGTCTCAGCATCCTGCATTTTTTTATCGTTGCGCCGACGCTGGTATTCCTGGGAATTTTTCTCGATGCCCGCAAACACGATTGGCTGCAGCGGACTTTCTGCAGACGAATCGCATTTTTGTCGGGCGCTCGCGTGGAGATAGTGCGTTCCGGCGGTTTCGATGCCAGCCGGACGTGTTTCTTCATGTCCAACCACGTCAACCTTTTCGATCCTTTCATGCTGTACTGCGCGATCCCGCAGTTTGTGCGCGGATGGGAGCTGGAATCGCATTTCAAGATTCCCGCGTATGGCTGGCTGATGAAGCGCTTTGGTAACGTGCCCGTTCCGGATGTGCGGCGACCGTCGGACTTGAAGCGCATGTGGAGGCTGACGCAGGATGCCGTCGATGGGGGCACGAGCCTGATTATTTTTCCGGAAGCGAAACGGACGCGCGACGGGCGAGTGGATCAATTCCAGGATGGCGGGTTTCGCGTGGCGCAGCAGCTTGGCATTCCGATAGTGCCGGTGAGCCTGGTGGGATCTTTTCAGCACCACCGGACAGGCCACTGGATGTTGCGGCCGGCGAAAGTTACGGTTCATCTGCATGACACCATCGAGACGAAGGGACTTAGCAAAGAAGATGTGCCGGCGCTGCGCGAGCGCGTGCGCGCCATCATTGCGGCACCCGTTGTGGAAAGACCTGCCACGGAGGTACTGAAGCACTGAGAGAGAAGAGTTGCTCCAGAATGGGAAGAATACCCCCACACCCCCGGTGTTTTCGTCCCGCAAGAACGACCGGAATGCAGAATTCGCATAAGAGTGGCAAGCAAAGGAGCTGCGGGATACGGAACTTGGAAGTGTGTACGGAGAATGGAAGATTGGGATTCCAGCGAACCTTTCCGCCAGATACTTTCTTAGAATATTTGATTAACCATAACCACCACCCCTCCCCCTGTTTTTCATAAGTGTTGATTCCAAAGGGTTTTAAGTTCTTTAGAGAGAACACTTGCAGAAGTGTTGATTCTACACCGGTTACGGGATAGGGGCATTTATAGAAGAGTAATTGCTTTGGGCCTGAGGATGGCGGGGAAGCAGGAAGGACCGCGTAGCAGGCGAGCATTGTTCGCGGGCACGGAGAAATCGTACCGACTTAACGACCAGGTTATAGCATATTGGTACAGTATGTCAAGAATTATTTTAAGTGCTTTGGATGGTGGAGGATAGCATGGAGATGAGGAGGAAAAAACATAGTCAAAGCTCCACGCATAAGACCGACGTGTTGGGAACCCAAAATCGCCTCATAACTATTGTCGGGGCCACCCCCCCAGGAGACTCAGCCTGGGCGGGATCGGAATTGGAGGCGGCGAGGGAACAGTGGAAGAATCGCCGGCAGTGGGCGACGCGACCGATGAAACGGACTACTGTCGAGTGGCCGGGCGCCATCGCTGGCGCCCAGCCCTCTAAGAACCGGACTTGAAGGTTTCCCATCATCCGGCTCGAGCACCCAAAAACGCCCCCTTGAAAAACGAGGACGCGGCCTGATTCAAAAACGAATAAGGCCTACTCGATACTGGCTTGCTGCCGATTCGCACGGCGGTGGAGAATCCACCAGACGTGTGTGAAGCTGCACCAACGGCTCGCGCCGTCGTCATTTGCTTTGCTTCATTCATCGGTTCCTCAAGAGGTCTCGAGCTTGAGCACCAATAGGAAGTCAGCTCCGTTTCCGGCGAGGCGGTGTTGTCCCAAAGCGACGCAACCTCTATCTGCCCCGTTACAGGACAGCCTTCGCTTGCTCCCATTTCCGTTACCCGCATCGCCATCGGTCCATCTTGCGATGGTCCTTCCCCTTGCGGGGAGCGATACGGGCTTACCCTGTTCCGCTGAAATGACGCGATCGGTTAGGTCTGCTCTATACGCCAGCAGTGTTGTTTACTCATGGCAGAGGATCCGGAAGCCTCGGCACTCACTGCAAGAAGAGCCGCGCAGCATGTTAGGCTCTCTTCGGCTGACGACGCTTACGAGCATTTGCATATTCTGACCCCCTACGACCAAGCCTAGGCCCGCTCCACCTCATGCTTGCAGATACACCGTGGCCTCACGGTTTCGGTGCCGCTCTTGCGAGCGTGGGTACATTGTCCAAGGGCTCCAGAACAGTTCGTTGCCTCCCCGCTCTGCCTTGTAGGCTACGCGCGATGAGACGCGTGGTCTGATCGAGTTCCTCCTCTCCAGACAATCATTGTCAGCAGCTTTACAGGTCGCACTCCGGGTTGCCGACCATAGAGAAGGAATGAAAGCTACTTCCTTCTTGCCGACCATCCACTCGCAACGTGACTGCCAGGATCGCCCCTATTCGCCAAGGCCGTTGCACACCTTGACCTTCGACCTATCATACTGGTATGCTGATGGGTAGAAGGTTGAGGCATCGATGTCTTCGCCAAAGTTCCCCATTCCCCAAGGCACGCTTGACATGCTGATTCTGCAGATTGTGTCGCTGGAGCCGGTACACGGCTACGGGATCGCCCAAAGACTGGACCAAATCTCGCAGTCGGTGGTCCAAGCAAATCAAGGCTCCCTCTATCCCGCACTACATAGGCTTGAGCTAAAGGGATGGCTTAGGGCCGAGTGGAAACAATCAGAAACGGGGCGCGAAGCCAAGTTCTACTCATTGACGGCTTCCGGCCGAAAGCAGCTCGCCGCCGAAAAACACACTTGGGCGCGCTTGGCGGGAGCGGTGCAGCTCATTTTCAATGAGGGCACCAAATGATAAGGCAACTAGCGAACTGGTTCCGTCGCAAGAAGCTGGAGAGCGGTCTGGACCGCGAATTGCGCTATCACCTCGAACGGCGAATCATTGATCTTGAGCGGTCCGGTCTGCCAACTGGGGAAGCTCGGAGGCAGGCCCTGTTGGAACTCGGGGGCGTCGCGCAAATCCAAGAGGAAGTCCGAGACATCTGGCTGAGTCGATGGCTACGGGATTTCACCTACGATCTGCGCTTCTCCGCACGCTCTTTTCTCAAGGCGCCATCGTTCACTATTACTGCCGTGCTCTCGCTCGTGCTCGGCATTGGAGCCACGACTGCAATCTACTCGCTGGTGGATCAGGTACTGCTGCACGCGCTTCCCATTCGCCAGCCTGAACGTCTCGTCCTGATCGATTGGCGCGGCGATCAAGTTGCGGATGGCTTCGGCAGCTGGAACCTGATGTCTTACCCGATCTGCCGCGATCTCGATAAGCAGACGCAGTTCTTCGAGGGCGTATTCTGCCGCGCACTCACTACTGTCAATCTCTCAACGGGCGGCGATTACCGGCCTGCGGTGGTAGAGATTGTCTCCGGTAACTATTTCCCGGTGCTCGGAGTCGCGCCGGCGTTGGGGCGAGTGTTGGCGAACGACGATGACGGTGCGCCAGACGCCAATCCGGTGGCTGTCCTTTCGTATGACTTCTGGCAGACACAACTCGGAGGCGCTCCCGATGTGGTTGGCCGCAA
>Ga0210407_10000871_pt1 | contig 30911 bp, 24 predicted proteins | sample IncBWC27MmetaG_FD_150860 | JGI IMG/M metagenome (GOLD analysis project Ga0210407, IMG submission 150860) | Forest soil microbial communities from Barre Woods Harvard Forest LTER site, Petersham, Massachusetts, United States - Inc-BW-C-27-M | ecosystem: Environmental > Terrestrial > Soil >...
GGTGTTTCCGGATTCCACAAAGCCGTACCGGCTGTTGTACGCCAGAATGTTGTTGGAGACGAGGCAACTGTCGGCTCGGTTTCCCTTAGGTTTGTCACCGGCACCGACGACCAAACCGGAAGAGCCGTTGTTGAAGACCGTATTGCCGGAAATCACAACGTCAGACGCGGCATGCCACAGGTGAATGCCGTAGGCACGGTTGTGGTATACGAGGTTGTTGAGAATATGGCCGCCCCGGTTGGCATGGTAGATGCCATGCACCTGGCTGCCCGAAGTGGCACATCGAGAAGCATTTGTCCAACCGATATCGTGGACTCGATTGCCAATCGTGTCATTGTCGGAACCGGAGTAGTTGCCGTGAAAGATTCCTGCGCCACCATTGTCGCAGAGGGCGGAAGTCGGTCCAGCGATGTCGTGCACGTGGTTGGCAATGAATCGGACATGAGAGCCGTCGTTGTAAAGCCCGGTGCGCCCGATACCACTTACATCGAAACCAATAATATCCACGTAATTGCCCCGGTTGTCCCATGTGCTGCGATCGATGACGTCCCCAATGATGTGGGCCTCCCATTTCTGCTCCGAAATGTAAGTGATGCGGGCATCGGCGACTCCTGAAGCACTGGTGGCGATTCTTCCTCGGTAGACCCCGGGGTGTACGTGCACGGTGTCACCCGGCACCAACCACGATGCTGCGTACTCGATCGTCGCCCAGGGACGCTTCACAGAGCCGGCATTGCGATCGCTACCGTTAGGCGACACGTAATAGTTTCGACCGCCTGTCCGCGCCCGACTGTTTACGGATTCCTGTCCATGCGCACCAATGCTCAACGAACTAATGCTCAACAGCAGGATGCTGGACAGAATGGCCGTCGAGATTCCGTTGAGCATCGCGTTAAGGTTTCGCGACATGTTGAGCGGTGTAAACCACACTGTTCTAAGGGACATCGTGATGCGACCATTCAGCGAAGGAACTGCACGTACTCCAGCCAAGGAACTGCATGTACTTCCGATTCTTTAGATAAGCCGCCGCGCAATAGATAATTGTTCAATTGCATCTGCAGACCGCGCCAACGCCACGTCCTCTGATTGAGCCAAAATCCAAAACCAATCAATAAGGAAGGAATCGATAATGTCTAAAGCTTGCAAAATAACTTGTCTAATTTTCTTACTAGCGTGCGTTGGAACGATCTCAGCGCAGAGCGTGGGCGACAGTTTTCAGAGCGTCAATGCGAGCGTTTCGGTCGCAAATACCAACGTCGGGGTCGCTCAATATTACGTATCACCAACCGGCCGCGACACCAACAATGGCTCCGCGGCTCATCCCTGGGCGACCATCACTCACGCCGCCGCAATGATCGGCCCCGGCGCCACTGTTCACGTGGCTCCCGGAACGTATACGGGGTACATCACCTCTAGAGCCAAGGGCACGTCGTCCTTGCGAATTACGTACATCTCGGACGTGCAATGGGCCGCGAAGATCATCGGCAACCGGGTGGACCATAGCACTTGGCACAATTACGGAAATTACGTTGACATCATGGGATTTGAACTGACCTCGGTTGGGCGTATAGGCCTGTACAACGATGGATCGTATGTGCGCTACATCGGGAACCATGTCCACGATATCGCAGGTCCAACTTCCGCAACCTGCGACTTGGGTGGAGCTGGAATTATGCACGGCAACTACTCGGCAGCATACGACGAGATGATTGGAAATTTCGTTCATGATATCGGGCTCGTCAACACCGCCCAGTGCCCCGGCTACGTTACCGTTCATGGGCTTTATCACGCGAATCCGCACGGAACAATCGTCAATAATCTGGTCATTCATGCCAGGGACTACGGTATTCACCTTTACCATTCGGCGACGGCGGTAATCGTCGCAAATAATACATCTCTGAATAACGGGTCGAGTGGGTTGGTAGTGGGCAACTCCAATGGAGGGTCGGACAACAACACGGTTGTAACCAACAACATCTTTGCCTACAACAACGATTATGGTTTCCGCGACGACAGCGGCACGACCGGGCCAAATAATAAGTACGACAACAACATAACCTTCAAGAATGGTGATGGAACCTACGTTGCCACTGGCGGTACTGTCAACGGCAACATCACCAGTGATCCACAGTTTGTCAACTACACGGGAACCGCCTTGGGCAATTACCAGCTACAGGCTAAGAGTCCCGCCATCGACTCGGGAACGACTCTCAACGCCCCCAACATCGATTTCGACGGAGGCAAGCGACCTGTCGGTAAGGGTTACGATATCGGATGCTATGAATATGGCGCTACCCCTGGAACTTGGCCCTGGTACTGACGTTGAGGGTCCACAGCCGCCATTGACGTCTGTGGGCTCTTCTTTTTTCCAGGAGCACCCAGCTCGAGCAACGCAGAGTAGAAGTTGAGGAGCACGCGCTCTTCACTATTCCAGTTGTAGAGCTCGCAAGCCGCCTGCCGTCCGCGGCGTCCCATAGCTTCGGCTTCAGCGTCGTGGCTGAGCAAGTATTCCATGGCGCGCGCAATCGCCTGCGGATCCCGCGGATCGACCAGAAGACCACATCCCGCTTCGCCGATGATGCGTCGCCACAAGGGAAAGTCTGACGCGATCACAGGGATGCCCGCAGCCATGTACTCGAACAACTTGATGGGCATTGCATCCCAGAAGTTTGGCTCCGGCTGCAGCACCAGAAGGCCCAGGCGCACGCGAGACAGAAGGTTTGCAACTGATGGCCGGTCGAGCACCCGGAGATATTTCACACGGGACCAGCCCGGCAGCCTCATAAGCTCTGTGCGCAGCTCTGCAGGAGAAAACGGGCCGGCTAGCATCATTTGCGCCGGATTAGCGGAGGGAAGTAGAGCGAGTGCCTGTAATATCTCGCGGATACCCCGTCTCTCGCTGATCGAGCCGATGTAAGTCACTGCCGGAGGGCGCTCGTTCCATGGCAAATCCACGGTGGGTGCGATCTCATCGAGCATCGGAAAGTTGTGCACTACTACTGTGTTTGGGTTGATCGAATGAAACCGCTTGGCAATTGTGGGAGTAGCCGCAATCAGCCCAGAAAAGCGGCGGCAAGCTGCATCCTCCAATTTCCGCACAGACCACGTCAGCGGACGGCGCAGAAGCCGGGGAATATAGTCCTTGTGCAATATATCGGCGGGCGCATCCTCGTGGATGTCATAGACCACAGCCTTTCCGCGCGCTGCAAGCAACAGCCCCAGAGGTATAAGTTCGGGATCGTGGAAGTGGTACACGTCTCCATTCTGTTGTAGCGCTTCTCTATACAAGGACCACACTGTCCGAGTCATGCGAACGAGGCGTCCGCCACCGATCTGGATTCCTTTGACTTCTACGGAGTCCACTACTTCATCCCGCTGGTGCGGAACAATAAGGACCACGTGCTTGCCCGACCGCGCCAAAGACTTGCACTCCTTGTGAAACACGCGGACGTCGAACGCCGTGTGCACCGAAGTGAGATGGACGATTTTATGTTGGTGGTGCATGGATGCAGGCTGCAAAGTATCCGAGATTCATCCCGCAAAGTTCAAGACGGCATCGATCGTATATTCGATTTGCTCGTCAGTGAGCTCCGCATACATGGGAAGGCTGAGAATTTCTTCGGCAAGCTGTTCCGCCATTGGAAAAGCGCCCTGTCCCGGATAGCCGAGTTGTTGGTAGGCCTCCGTCAGATGCAGGGGAACGGGATAGTGAATCCCTGTTCCAATTCCATTGGCACGGAGGTAGTTGCGCAGCGCGTTGCGTTGCTGCGACCGAACCACAAACAGATGAAATACATGTTCGCCGCCGGCAGGTATTTCTGGTGGTATGACCTGTGAACCAGCCAACGCTGAAGCCATCTGTGCCGCGTGTTTGCGGCGGAGTTGGTTCCACTCATCAAGCTGGCCCAGCTTGATTGAGAGTATCGCTGCCTGGATGCTGTCCAGGCGGGCATTCGTGCCGATGACCGAATGCTCATACTTCGCCGGACTTCCATGATCGCGAAGCAGACGCAATTTGCGCGCTTCGTCGAAATCGTTCGTCGTCACAGCGCCTGCATCTCCGTACGCTCCCAGGTTTTTGCCCGGATAGAAACTGAAGCAGGTGAGCCGTCCTGCGACCCCAACCTTGACGCCGTTGTTCGCGCTTCCATGAGCCTGGGCAGCATCTTCGATAATTTGAAGCCGGTAAGCAGCCGCGAATTCGGCCACTTGCTCGAGATCCATGGCTCGACCGTAAAGGTGCACGGGGATGATCGCCCGCGTGCGAGAGGTAATCATCCTTTCTGCCGAGTTAATGTCGAGGTGGAAGGAGGCTGCGTCCACGTCAGTAAAGACCGGCTTGGCTCCCACGTTGCTGACCGCTTCCGCCGTCGCAAAGAAAGAATTTGCGGGCACTAAAACTTCATCGCTTGGCCCGATGCCGGCAACCTTCAATGCGAGTTCCAAGGCGGATGTTCCTGAGGAAACTCCAACGGCGTACCTCGCCCCGATGTAGGAGGCAAATTCCTGTTCAAAGTTCTCGACGAATGCTCCGCCAACGAATTGCGCTGATTCCAACACACTTGTAACTGCTCGGGTAATCTCCGGCGCGAGTGCGTGATACTGCGCCTTCAAGTCGAGGAACGGGACTTCGAGTGCTAGGGTTGGGTTCACGACTTCACCGCCTCCAATTGATGTTGTGCTTGTGTTTCGCTCATGCGTATCCGGCCGGTAAGGTCGTGAAACCAGCGATCCACCAATAATGGCCACGGCAGATTCTCTTCGATGAACTTACGACCGTTCTGCCCCAGGCTCTCCGCCAGTCGGGGGTCAGCGGCGAGCTGACAAATAGCTTCTGCAATGGCATTCGGGTCCCCCCGTTCAAGCACGAATCCTGCATTAGCGTTCTTCACTAACCGGCCACCTTCTCCCGGTCCTATATATACGACCGGCCTGCCACAGCTCATTGCGGTCAAGCTCTTCACCGGACGGGTGTGTTGGGAAATCGAACTCTCATTGAGGCTGACAATACCGCACAAGGCTATCGAAAAGAGTCTCCTCACCTGCTCAGGCGCTACCGGATCAAGAAAACTCACATTGTCAATCCCGAGATCTTTGGCTTGACGAATCATCGCCGGCTTGGCGGAGCCGTCGCCAACAAAGACGAAATGGCATTGCGGACGCCGCTCCTGCAATACTTTCGCTGCAAGCAGGATTCGCTCCATGCCATGCGCATAGCCATGTGTGCCGGCGTAAAGAACGATCTCCTTGTTTTGCAAGCCCAATTCGTGCCTGAGGCCGTAGTCAGGCTGCATTGGAGCGAATTGGTCGAGATCCACTCCATTGGGTAAGAAGAGTAGCTTGCTTTGAGGCACGCCCGTACCCTGTAGTTCAGAGAGGATTCCCTCGGTAACAGCGCAGACATAGTCGGCCTTGCGGTAAGACCAGAGTTCCAGCGCGCGAGCAAATTTCAGGGCGGCTCCCTCTCCGTTCAGCCCAAGATTGTCGCGTACCGCGTCCGGCCACAGGTCTGCGATGTAGAAAATGAATGGCACGTTTCGTAATCTTGAATAAAAGAACCCCGGCACCGACAGCGAAAGTGGAGGGGATTCAACAAAGAGGCAATCCGCCTTGCCTGGCCGAATAAGGCCGAAGAAAGATAGCAACGTAAACGTAAGATAGTTGAGATAGCGCCGCCATCCCTTACCGACAGCGGCGTAGAGCCAGACGCGGTGTACCCGCACACCTTCCCAGATCTCGCAGGTATAAAGCTTGCCTCGATAACCCTCGAAGATGCGCCCCAGCGGGTAATTGGGCATTGCGGTCACGACCTCGACGTCATGCCCGAGGCGCCGCAATTGGCGAATAATCGCTGCAAGCCGTATTGGTGCGGCGCTGGCCTCGGGTGCGAAGTACTGGGTTAGAAACAGAAATTTCAACGGTTAGCCTCTGTGACTCCAAAGAACCGCGAAGGCTGTTTGCAGCAGAATGCGGCAGTCGGTCAAGAAAGTCGCGCGCTCTGCGTAGTCCAGATCCATTCGGACCTTTTGCGGCAGCAGGGTGCTGACATAGAACTGTTCCATTTCGGCTGGAGGGACTTTGGCCAATTCTTGCTCTTCGTTGCGGAACCTCAAACTGGCGGGACTGGTGATTCCAGGGCGAAAATACAGAATGTTGCGATCCTGCCCGGTCAGAGTCTGCATGTATTTCAACATGTCGGGTCGATAACCCACGAGGCTCATGTCGCCCTTAAGAACGTTGACCAACTGAGGCAGCTCATCGAGTTTCCATTTTCGTAACCATCTGCCTACCGGCGTGACCCGGCTGTCTCCGGAGCGTGTGACGAGCGGTCCTGAGTTGCTTCCTGTGTGGGAGTACATGGTTCGAAATTTCAAGAGTGGAAATTCTTCGCCGTTCTTTCCGATCCGATTCTGACGGAACAAAAAGGGCCCTTGGGAGCTAGCTTTTACCACTAGCGCGAGCATGACCATCACCGGCGCGGCTGCGGTGCAAAGCACGATGGCGCAATAGACATCAAATAATCGCTTGCTCCTAGAAAGCGACCACGGTGCTGCCTCAGGAAGCGCGGAGGTGAAAGCGGTTGGGGTTGTATTTTCCACGATGCTAAGCTGTGATGAATTTCTTTCAGCAGTTCCGAGACGCGATTAAGAGCAAATGGTGTAATCCCTGAGGGGCAGATGGTCGAGTCCGAAAGTGTTAGTTGGAAATGCCAGCCACTCCACTGTTTTACTCTCATGTGCCCGTCGCCGCACGATTCCGGCGAGGGCGAAGATCACGCCGCACCACAACCACAATGGCCGGTTCACATTGATGTCGCCGCTGGTCATGGTGGCAAGAAGAGAGAACGCGAAAACTGGAGCGATAAAGCTCAAGTCGGGAGAACTTCGCCAGATGCGCCGCAGTGCCAAAAAAACAGTGAGGAAAAGAGTTCCGAGCGCGGCCAAGCCCATCATGCCTTCTTCGGCAGCTATCTCGAGTACGAGGTTGTGGGGATAGGCGGGGATATCGCGATCGAGAGCATAATAGCTCCAGCCACCCAGTCCCCATCCGGTCAACGGCTTTTGCGCAAACATCTCGAGTGCCCAGCGGTAAAGGGTCAATCTTCGTCCTGCCGTGTAGGTTGGAGTTGAGGAACCGCTAAGCACTTCCTCGATCTCAGCTCTTTTCGTCGCGAATTTTCCCTGCGCCGCCTCCTGCTGCTGCAGCCAGTCCAGGGATCCAGCAAATGCCAGAAGACCGCCCAATAGGACGGGCAACCAGACATTAGTCGCAGTCACCGCGGCCCGTACACCGCGCAAACACAAGAAAGGAACAAGCACCGCCACGAAAAAAAGTATTGGACCCCGTGCCACGGAAGCAATCAGCGCGGCACATAGCAGAGGGACCGATATCAACAACGAGAGCCGGCGCAAACTGTAGTGAGTGCAGAATAGCAGCCAAAGCAAAGCGAAGCCCACCGCTTGACCCGCCCCGATCTGCGTAACTTCGCGACTCTCGGATGTAAGAGCATGACCAGCGGCGGTGAACAAGGATGCGTCGTTGATTCCGTAGAGCAGCTTAAGGCTCAACAGAATTGCGCATATCAACATTGCCAGCGTGAAGTGACGTAGATCGTCCGTTTTTCTGATAAGGACTAGTGGCGCGACAAACAAGACGCCCGAAATTACGAGGAATCGAGTCAGTTTATCCCAGCCATACGATGGGGCTGGGGAGTAGAGGTAGCTGACGGCTGTCACGGCAGCCAGGGCGCAGAATGAGGCAACACCTTTCCATTGGGTCAAGAGTCCTCGCTGCCAATGGCGGTCATTCTTTGTAATCGCGAGGAGTAAGTCGAGCAGGATCGATCCACAAAGCAACAGCAAAGCGATGAGGGTTGGATCGGTTGGGCTGAAACCTTTCGATTCCGCGGTCTTAAGATAACCCACGAAGATTAGCGGCGGGATGAATGCAGCGCGGAATCTGCGCATCGCAACTAGGAGCAATGGCGCCAGTACCAGTGCCGCCAATGCCCAAAGCAGTCCACCAGACTGCAAGGCATTTGGCAGTTCGATACTGGCGCTTATGCCGCTGAAAGCCACTAATGTTGTAACAGCGATGGCCATAGCTGGAAGACTAGCTCGAATAATTGTAGTAACTGTACTCAGGCGCGTTCAGGTCAGCACCATTCAGTACTACGCCGAGCACGGGAGCCTTCACGTCCGCCAGAATCTCCACGCTTCGGGTCAACGCCTCGCCGGTAGTTGTGCCACAACGGCCTACAAGAATAACGCTGTCGACGAACTTCGAGAGGACTCGGCCCTCAGGATAGGAAATGATCGGAGGGCAATCCACCACCACAAACCGAAACTTTTGGCGAAGTGCTGCAATCGTTCTTTCCATCTCCGGCGAATTTGCGATCTCCACCACCTTATCGCCCGCCGCGCGTGGCGGCAGGAGGCTAAGCCCCGGTACATCCGGTACCTTGATCAGAGTCTGCTCCAGGGGAACCCCCTGCTCCAGGACATCTTTCAGTCCCTTCTCGGGAAACAACCCCAAAGTGCTTGCCGCCCGCGGTCTTCGGATGTCGGCATCAAGCAGGCAGGTTTCCGCCTGCTGAGCCAAAACTGAAGCCAAATTGACGGACAACATGGTCTTGCCCTCACCGGCGCTGGACGAGACAACGAGGATGACTAAACTCGATTGCTTCGTTTTTGTCATCAGGATGGAGGATTTCAAGCTGCGCACTGCCTCCGCTTGCGGCGACCAGGGACTCGCTAAAGTGAAGACCATGTCGCGGTTCTGCACCGGGAGCGCCTTAGCCGGAAGCACCTTAACCGGAAAAAAAGGAATAGGCATGTGCAATCCGAACCGCCTGGGCTCGACGGAATGAAGCAAAGGAACGATCGACATCGGAGACTGGCCGGTAAACCTCTTGACCTCTTCAGGCGTGCGGATGGTTCGGTCCAGTCCCTCGCTGACAAACGCCAGCACCACACCGCCAAAAAGTGCCGCAAACATTCCAAGTGCCAGGTTCAACAGCGTATTTGGGCTGGTTGGATTTTCGAGAACTCTCGCCTTGCTCACAATTTGTATATTGCTTGATTTTGATGCGGCGGCAATGGACGCTTCCTTCACGCTCGTATATAACTTGTTGAAGACATCACTATTCGTCGCCGCTTCCTTCTTGAGTGTGCTGGACGCCGCTAACTTATTCAAATCCTTCCGCATCGCGTCGAGCCGCTGGCCTACCTCCAACTGGCGGTGTTCGGCGGCGATAGCATTGGTTTTCAGTGCCCCAACGACTCTTTGCTTTTCGGCTGACAATGAAGCGCTCAGGTCATCGACCTGGCTTTGTAGTTGTTTGGCCTTGATATGGTTGGGTCCATAAACGGCTAAGCCCTGCGAAAGGTCCGCCTGGGCCTGAGCCAGCTTCTGCTTGAGGGCAAGGATGACTTGGTTATCTTCGACTTGCGGCAGTGAATCTTCTTCGCCGAGACCAGCCTTACTCAGGAAACTCTGGTACTGTACCCGATCCATCTCCGCCTGCGTCAACTGACGATTGAGTTCAGCAACGCGCTGCGTAAAGGTGTTTTGCTGTTCATCGATGTCCGTAATTCCGCTGGATCGCTGGAAGCGAACCAGGGCTTGATTCGATTCCTCCATCTTTTGCCGGATATCGTCCAGTTGATGTTCAATCCACTGATAGGACTGCATAATGGAGTCGTGGCGGGAGCGATAATACTGATCTATAAAATTCAGGGCTAACGTGTTCGTGACTTGGGCCGCCAAGTGCGGATCCTTGCTGGCAAAGCTCACGCCGACAATGCGACTGTTACCGAGCCGCCTTACCTCCAATTGTCGCTTGAAGAACTCCAGCGCGCGGGATTCCTGCGGAGTCAACTGCAGCTCATCGGGATTTTGACTCGCAGTTTCATGGCGGGGACGATGCGTCAGCCACCCCAAGAGCGACAAGTGCCGGGTAGCGACAAATTCCGTGTTCTGGTCGAGGTGTAACTCGCGGATGGTGGATATGGCCAGCGACTCACTGAGCAGGTTCAGCACCTGCGTCTCGACATAATCGTTGTCGCTGGCGGCCAGATCGTCATGGATAATCGAAAAGGCCTCAGAACCAGGAGGACCGATCTCAATCCTGACGTCCGGCGCGTAGAGCGGTGTCGCGGACAAAGTCACAAGGACGGTAACCGCAATGATGATGGCAGCGAATCGGGCCGCGGTACGCCAGCGTCTGCGAAATACGCGAACCACGGTCAGCAGATCTGATTCGCCCTCATGACTCTCTGCGGCGAGCAAGCGGGGCAGACGCTTTGGGTCGTACGACAAACGTGTCAATCCATTGGGGGGCATGGCTTCATAGGAGTCCTTGCCTTCCCCGGCAAGGCGCAAACGATTGGATTTTCGGCTCATAATGTTTTACCGGAGTTTCTCAGCATCTAGCTTGTGCTGATTGAGAAAGTATGCAGAGACGAGCTCACCAGGACACTTGAAGAAGCCCTCATGCCGCCACAGACTCTGCAAAGGCCACTCGCATCGCAAATCCCACCCGCTCGATATCACTATCAGTCATACGTGGAAAGAACGGCAGGGAGACAATCTGATTGAAAACGCTTTCGGCAACCGGGAAGTCCCCCGCCTGGTAATCGAAGCGACGCTGGTAATACGACATGAGGTGGAGCGGGATAAAGTGAACGCTGGTCCCGATATTCGCTGCGCGCAGACTGGCGATAAGCTGCTCACGACTAAGCCGCGGGGACTGCACCTGCACAGGGTATAAATGCCACGCAGATTCGACGTGAGGCAACACGGTTGGGTGCTTCAATGGCAGATGGGCCAGTAAACTTTGATATTGCTCCGCTATTTCCCCACGCCGCTTCAAAAAACGTGGCAGCTTCTCCAGTTGATGTATGCCGAGCGCGGCTGCGAGGTCGGTCATGTTGTATTTGAAGCCGGCGTCGAGAATGTCGTACCGCCACGAACCCTCCGGCCCATAGCGCTTCCAGGCATCGCGGCTGATGCCGTGAAGACTCAGCACGCGCACACGCTGCGCCAACTCCGGATCCTGCGTGGTGAACATGCCGCCTTCCCCGGTGCTGATATTTTTCGTGGGATAGAAGCTGAAACAAGCCATGTCGGCAAGAGTACCCACTTTGCGGCCAAAGTAAGTGGCTCCGAGAGCATGCGCGGCGTCTTCGATTACCCTCAGGCGAAACTCGCGGGCGCAGGCGTTAATCTTGTTCATGTCGCAGGGATGGCCTGCGTAATGTACAGCGATGATGGCCCGAACCCGCTTGTTGGTCCTCTTTACGTACAGACACCGATTGCGGAAATCCCACCGGCACTGTGCTTGAATGAATCTGACGAGTTTGTCAGGATCAAGATTGTAGGTGTCGGGATCGATGTCTACGAAGATCGGCTGAGCACCTTGATGGACGATCACGTTCGCAGTAGCAGCGAAGGTCAACGGACTAGTAATAACTGCGTCTCTCGGGCCCACACCGATCGCGGCCAATGCCAGGTGCAGGGCCGCAGTACATGAGCTGACCGCCACCGCCTCGCCCGCGCCGACATATTCGGCAAATTTTGCTTCAAACGCCTTGGTGCGCGGCCCGGTTGTGATCCAGTCTGAATCGAGGGTTTGGAGGATCTCGTTCTTTTCTTCGTCTCCGAACCACGGGGCAGAAAACGGCAGGAAGGCTTGTTGCTGTATCTCGGGGGCTAAAGGGGTGAGGATTTCCGTTGCCATCTTCATTTCCTGTTAGTCAAGACAAAGGCGTGCAAACAGCTGAACCTGATCGTCCTTAGCGTGAACGACGACACTTTCAGGCGCATTCTGCCAGGTTTTGCAGCATGCGAAGAGTGGACTGCTGCGCGGCTGCACTCTGCGCGAACTCGCGGATCATCGCCTGATTGTTAAACTCCGGCGCTGCTGACAGATCAGTGGTGTGGTTGGGCTTGATCCATTCGTACAACTCGCGGATTCCCTCTTCCAGCGTGATCTCGGTCCGGAACCCCAGGCGGGAATGGATTTTGTCGAAGGAGACGCGGTAGTTCCGCTGGTCGCCATTGTCGACATGCGCGATTTCAACATGAGGCACAATGCCGGCGACCAGCTCGGAAACTTCGGTCAAGCGATGGTTCAGGTTATAGTCGCCGACGTTGAAGACCTCGCCGGCCACGACCGCAGGTTCAGCTTCCATGCACAGCATAAATGCGCGCGCAGCATCCCTGACGTGCAGGAATGGTCTCCACTGCTGACCGTTAAAGACGGTGATCTTACCGGTAGCGGCCGCTCTAGCGGTCAGCAGGTTCACCACCAGGTCAAACCGGGGGCGGGGAGAGAGTCCGAACAACGTTCCCAGCCGAAGAATGGTGGGGTGAAAGTCGCGAGAAGCCACTTCGAGCAGCAATTTTTCTGAGTCTACCTTTGTCTGCGCGTAGGTGGAGATAGGGGAAGGCGCGGAGAACTCGTCCATCAGAAACTGGGATGCACCGTATACGCTGCAACTTGAGGCAAACAGGAAACGCTTTACGCCATAACCACGAGCGATGTCGATGAGCATGCGGGTGGCGGCACGGTTGATCTCCACGGCAAGGCGCCGATTTTCATCACAGGCCGGATCGCCTACGATTGCGGCCAGGTCGACAACCGCCTCACAGTCCCTCATGGCATCAACCACGGAATGGATTTCCCGGACGTCCCCTTTGAGTACTTCGAAATCTGGATGAGTTCTTAAGCCCGCTATGGACGCGTCTCCGTATACGAACGAATCCAGGAGCCGTACCTTATAGCCCTTGTCCAGCAACTTCGGCATAAGGGCCGATCCCAGGTATCCGGCGCCGCCCAGTACCAGGACGCGCTTCACCTTGGACGGCGGCGCAAGTCGCGGTTCGATCTTGTACATCGAAACAAGCAGATCCTTGCCCAGGCGAATACCGCCGATACTCAAAAGCATCAGCAGCCAACCCAGGACAGCCACGGCGCGCGAGAAATCGCCTACCAGGAAAAAGTGATCGATCACGATGAACACGGCAATAACCAGGCTCACGGCTCGAGCAATAACCAACGCCTTATAGCGATTCGCATAACCGCGAGTCCGGGTGTAAAAACCGTGGAGATGGAAAATCGTTATGGACAGGACAGACCACAACAGCACATAGGTCAACAGTGAGGTCTTTCCACCGGTGATGAGTCGAACGGCGCCAGGATTTTCGGAAAACAACGCGGGTTTGAAGATGGCCCAAATTACCGCCGCTCCGAGCATGGAGCCATTAGTCAGAACAAGATCAACGGCCACACGCGCGATCGCCTCTTTCCACGGTAGTGGCAGCACTTCCCGTCCGGGGCTTCGAAGATTCCACTGGAAATGGTTCTTAAGGAAACGAAATGGTTCGCGCAACTGCTGCATAGGGACTCCGTTTAGTTGAGGGAAATGCAAGGGACTTGTACGGTTTGGGATGTTTCGCTTCCGCAGGGCATATGTGCGTCTGGCGGAGACGATCTGTTACGAGAATCTCGACGCCCTCGGTGAGGACGCCGTGCTTATTCTGACCGCGATCTCGCCGTGAGACTGATAGCCATCGGGTCGGAAGCCGGCGACAGCGGTTCGTCTGGCCCTATCGGCGACTAGCTGCCTAATTAATGGTTGATTCTAGATCGGCAGCGTCTAAGTCGAAAATGATCGACCGTTGAATGGCTTCGATGCTGACCACCAAGCGCATCTTGCCCTTCCGCCGGACGATGGTTCCCTCAACTCCAACCAGTGGGCCCGATTTGACGCGGACGCGTTTGCCAGGGATGAGGAACGGGAAGGGTTCGGCCTTACCCGTCTCCAGCGCCGCGCGCAACCGCTCGATCTCGCGATCAGACAAGGGTGCGGGCCTTCCGCCGAACGTGACTAAACGAAGCACGCTTGGATGTTCCAGGACCCGAATGCGCTCGTGGGCCGATATGCGAACGAACACGTAGCCTGGGAAGAGTGGTAGCTGTACCAGGGCGCGACGCCCAGCCCATCGGCGTGCGCTTAGGTAAAGCGGCAAGTAGGTCTCCACCTGCCTGAACGCGAGGTGTTCCGCGACCGCTTTCTCGTGGCGAGGAAGAGTGTAGACGGCATACCAAGGCGGCGAGTCAGTACCTGGAATGAAACTTACATTCGAAATCGAGCAAGGCTTCGCCTGAGTCAACGACACCACAGTCTCCTTGTAAACCACTGTAAAGCAATAAGTTACTTCAAATTTCTAGTCCGACGACTCAATTCTCGTCGATCCGATCAGAGAGACCCATCCAGTCCGATACGGAATCCTCAGAAAACAGCTGCATATCGCCAAACACCGCAAACCCGCGTCGTTTACCACTCTGGCTATCTTCGACGCGCACAACCCGGCCCGAAGCTTTGATCTGTAGAGACCCGGCGCTCCGTGAGCGCGGCGCCGTGACCTCGCAAGTAAGGTGTGCGCTGCAGGGAGGGCAATTCTCACTGAAAACAAACATTCCCTCAGCGCTGATGTCGCGGGTTGAACCAGTTCCGAAATAGTCTTGACCGTCATTGGCCCACTGAAACGTCACCCCGAGGTCCAGGGGATAGCGAGACGTCTTTCTCAGCTCCATGGATCACCTGCCGCCACGCGAATTCTACAAATGGAGCTCGCGGATTTTTTCTCCCGCAGGCACTCCTTATGATGTCCAAAGAATAAGAATCGAACAATGTCGGAAAGTGTGAAGATGGCACAGACCTTAGTTTGGCGCGTCAGCCGAGTTGACGCTGCCAAGCCCACTCAATTTGCGACCCTACCGGAACGGAGAAGCTCGACTCTGTTGGGGGAGAAAGAAGTCTCTCATTGCAGCGGTTCGCTAGGGTATCAAGGATGAACTATTACATTCAAATCCTGATTCCGCTCGCCGGGTATAGACGCTAATGGTAGAAGTAGGACGGCCCCTCAGGGGGATGAGTCGTTCGGACGACCCGCGCCACGTGGCCGACGATATCTCAATTCGGGTTCTGGTCGGCGATGCCTCCCGCATGGCTTCGCAACTGATCGCTGGGCAGCTGAAGAGCAGCCGCAGCCCACGGTTTGAGATCATCCTGCCCAGTGGCTTCTCTTCCAAGACAATAGCGGACGAAATCATCAAGACCCGACCAGACGTCGCCCTTATAAGCGGAGTGCTACAAGACAGCTCCTTTGCCGGCTACTCAGTCCTGCGCGCGATCCAGCCGATGAACCTTGCCACGCGTCCCGTACTGTTGCTGGAAGACTGCGAACATGATCTTGTGATTGATGCTTTCCGCTCCGGAGCCCGCGGGGTATTCTCGCGAGCCGAATCCAGTGAACGGCTATCCAGGTGTATCTATACCGTTCATAAAGGCCAGATTTGGGCGAACACTCGCGAGATGGAATACATTCTTGGAGAGCTGGTGGCGACGCGCCCGCTTCGGATAGTCGATGCTCACGGATGCAGTCTGCTGTCGAAGCGCGAAGAAGAAGTTGTCGCCCTGGTAGCCGACGGCTTGACCAACCGCCAGATATCCGAGCAGCTGAAGCTTAGTGAGCACACCGTCAAGAATTATCTGTTCAAGGTTTTCGAGAAACTGGGGATCTCTACCCGGGTCGAACTCGTGCTCTATGCCTTGTCCCAAAATCACCGGAGCGACCCCGCAATCGCCCCCCTGCGCATACCGCAACCGACGAGACGGCAATCGGCGACGGTACCATTCGTGGCCGGACGGATCGGGATCTGAGGCCTGACAAGGGCGTTTGTGCTGCGGGAAGAATCCGAAACACCCTGTGCTGAACTTTGTGCGTAACCATCGTGATAGTTACCCAGTGCGACCGTCGCGTTAGAGCGATTCGGATATCTGCGCAAGATTATGCGATGTTACCTTCAGGTGACTATGAAGGGGAGGAGCCGCCGCCGCATCCCGAATTCACCCCAACGTAACTCACAGTCAGCTTGAAACTCAGCCCCCACAGCACGTTACGGCGGCTTTTCGCTCGCGACTCGTTATAGCGGCTCGTGTTGTTTGAAATGGCATGCCGCGAGCATCGGAACATGGCATCAGAGCGAGGCTGCCATGACAATGCGAAATTTGACGACCGCACTCCTGATTACTTTCGTGCTCGGAGCAGAGGTGGGGCTTCACCGTTATGAAAACGTCCGAAACTCGGCGGTTGTGCGCCGACTCAGCGATCAACTGGAGCAGACCAAATCCGAGCTTGTTGAGGCCAACGTTCGTCTGTCAGAGGCAAACCAAAAACTCGGATTCCTCGAAGCCTCCAAAGCCCGTGTTCAGGTGACGGCCTATGCTCTGACGGACGATTTCGGCTCCGATCCGCTTTTCTCGAATAATGCTCCCGCGAGGAGCGCCTATGCGGTGCCCAAGCACGCTCTCCCGACTGGAAAAATCTTGAACGTAGCACTCTCACCGACGGCAGAGAGGCAACTCCATGCCAACCTGAACGACACGATTGTGCTCATGTCGAAAAATCGCGCCCTCAGCCACGTTGCACACTTCGTTGACCGCACGGCGCAAACCGAGACTCGCCCGGTCGTGGATATCCTGTTTGCGGATGCCCACGAAGCCCGCATCTGGGGGCGGCGATCATTCTATGCGGTCAATATTTCCCGGCCCGACTCCCCATTTCAGCAGCGATGACCTGCCGCTGCGCGGTTCACCTCGCAGGCATCCTTGAGCTTCGCATTGTTCAGTGAGACTTCGCGAAGATCGCTAAGTACAAGAACAGCAGCAACGCCAATCCGCCGAGCACACTTCCAATGGGCACGCAATGCCCCAGCGTGAGAGAGTAGCCGCTCTGTTTCCGGTTGACCGACACACCTGCTCGGAGAAAGAAACGAGCCTCCAGAGTCTGGAGCGACACTAAGCAGCCTTCTCCACTGGAAGCCCCGCTTCCATCCATCCTTGCTTGCCCTCGGGATAATGCGCTACGTTGGTGTAACCCATGGCCGCCAATTCACGGGCGGCGTATTCGCTGGCGTGTCAATGCGTGCTCGTGCAGTAGGTGACGATCTCAGCATCCTTGTTCGGCAACAACTGCGGAGCGAGTTCTTTGATTTGTTCCGGAGGGATGTTCAATGCTCCAGGAAGGTGTGCTTCGCGGTAGCGTTCAGGCGCTAACGTCTCTACGATCGTGACGGTTTTTTTTTGGTCTAGCTTGGCTTTTAGGTCTTCTGTAGAAATAGTAGGTTCCATTCTGACCTCCTTGAGAATCGGTTTATGCTGCTGAGAGTGGCTCCGTCGCAGAATGGTTGGCTGTTTTAGGCACAAACTTTTCGACGAGAGACCTGAACTGCGGGCTCAAATTCAGTTCCTCACTCTCCCGCACCAGCAGTTCACGAGGATCACTCGCTGCCTACGTCGCGCAAGCGATAGGGCAATACCGAACCAAGCCCCTGAAAATGGGGGAAGGCGTAGAGACTGGATGGCGAGCACCCCACGGGGCTGAAGGCATAGTCCGACTCTCATCGCGAAAGGTGAGTCAGATTGCACGACCCAGAGGAGGACTCTACCTTCAGGACACTTGTCTCTACTGCGCCGTCTCCGTAAAAGTCACTACAGGATGCCCGAGTGCAAACTGTCCCTCAGCCGTAACGTGTACCGTCCCGGGCGTAGAAGGAAGGGTCAACACAATCGCCGCCTTGCCAGTAGAATCCGTGGTCACCATACGACCAGAGAGCGAGCCCGCAGTGGTGCTGAAGAAAATTGTGCCACCCGCCGCGCTGCCGCCAGACTGCCCTGCATTGAGCGTGGCTGACAGATTCAGCTTGCTGCCAGCCAAGCCCTTTTGATTATCGCCAGTCTTAGTGAGCGAGGCAGAAGGATTCCCGACCACAATCCATCCGCCTTGCTGCTGCGCCACACCTGCATTGTCGGTACTCGGGACAGCGAAATGGAAGAAGCCTGGGATCGCTCCGGCGGTCACGGCGATGCTGCCGTTCTTTCCCGAACCTAGCGTCGGCTGCGTGACCGCCAACGTGATTCCGCTGTCTGCCTGTGGAGTCCCCAGGGTCAGGGTCCCCGCTCTCAACGTGATTTTTGGATGGAGCACAACTTTGCCGCCCGCGGCAACCATGATCGTGTCGGGATTCAGGTCCCACTCCGCCGCGGGTAGCTTCGAAGTTCCACTCACCACGAGCAGGGTCGCTGTGTTGGGCGCAAAGTTCATTGTGGACGACCACGCCGTCGTGGAGGACGCCACGATCTTGGTCGGGTTCGTCGACGAAAGCGTGTAGCTGGTCACTTGCTGTGGCGTGAAACCGTTGACCGCGAACTGTGCTTGTGCCGTATTGCCCGGATCTTTATTCAGGACTACGACGGTCAACGTTTTGCCCGTCGAATCCAGAGCAGCGTAGCTGCTGAATAAGTTCGGATCGCCGTTATTCGTATCTGACACGGACGTCGTCGCGAAGGCGTGGTGTTGCCCATCATAGTTCCGGTAGAGCTTCAGGGCCTGATAATTCGGATTGGACGGATCAGGGGCTACCCAGCGCGAGGCTAGATACACGCGCTCGCGTCCCAGAAGGCCGTAAGCGTCGGCATCACCCAGGGCGGTCGAGAAATCAGATTCTCCGGCAAACGCTGCGCTCCATTCCGTGATGCTCAGCGGAGTTCCCGGATAAATCATGTTGGCGATCGCCCGCATGCGCGGAATTCGAAAGGGAACCGTCTTGTTGGGCTGGATGAAAGTGGCCCAGTTCTGATTGATCGATCCCGACTCGCTCACATACGACGGGTCCCAGTAATCGCGATAGATGCGGGCCGACAACGCCCGCTTCTGAGTCTCGCTCCAGCCTGACGTGTCGGGCCCGTCTGGATAGGCGTGAATATCAAATATATCCAGCGATCGCGTTTTACCCACCTTGTCCTGCCAATAGACTTCATTCAGCCACCAAGGTACAAAATCCACACCCGCGTGCGCGCCTTTATCGTTGTTGTTCGCGCCATTCCAATAAAACCACCAGCAGCAACTCACCGGGCCGAAGCGGAGCGCCTTGCGATCCCAGCCTTTGAGGCTTCTAGCTTCTGTTACGTAGGTATCGCGAAGTTCGTCGTAACCAGAGGGATTGGGATGGACATCACGATGCGTTCCGCCCCAAATGTCCATCTCGTTATCCATGTCGTAGAAATGCGGAGCTGTGCCGAATGCGCTTGCCAGCGCTGCGGTCCACTGGCTGCGGTACACGCTTCCCGGCGGATCGTTCGCACCCGGGTGATCGAGCAGTGCCACGTTCGCGTCATTCGGATCGGCGGTGAGGTTCGTACTGCAATCTGATTTCACGCCGTTTCCGGCATCGTGGTTGTAGGGATCGGTAGAACACTGCGTGCCGTACTTGCTGACCGAAAAGCTCCATCCGGAACCTTTCGCCACCCAGGGCAACAGCACCATCGTCATCAACGGATTGCTGCCCGCGGCTTTCACGTCCTGAATGTACTTAGCAGAATCGGCGTCGCCGATCTCGGAGTAGCCAAAATCCTCGAAATACCAATCATTGGCTGCGTTATAGGTGAAGGTCTTCCAGTTGTAGCGCGATGTCGCATTGCCGCCCCAGCGCACGACGGTCAGACCGCTATCGGTGATCGTAGGCGCGTCTTTCGGATACGCACCACCGTAAACGTAGGTGCTGATCGAATGACGATTAGTCAAGGCATCGATGGTGACGCTTACGTTCGTGGTTGCGGGCGCGGAAGCATTTGGGCCAAGTGACGGATTCTCGAGTTGCGGGCCCGCGGACGAATTCGTAACAACGAACAAGGCGAGGAACAGCCCTGTGACTGGACGAAACCGGGAAAACATGGGAAAACCTCCGCTCCTCTTACTCTACTGCTTCTGCGACTCTGCAGACACAACGAAAGTACATTCGCCCAGAGATTCGGAGCCCAGGAATCCGAAGGGACCGCCGTCTGCCGAACTAACAGGTAAGCCCACCAGCCTGTCTCGGCGCACCCCGCGAAGCCCGCAGCGTAATGCGACGCTTGACTCGCCTGGCCGTCATCTGCGAGGGGTAACCTTTCTCAAGAAATAGTTGGTGGTCGCTTTGTACAATATTAGGAGACCGCGTTAAGCTCGTCCGAGTCGGAGTTTCGAGACAGTGTCGTGAAACGAAGACAAGCCCTTCGTGCCATGAGTGGGCGCAATGCTGGATTTGGAGCGATGGCGAACTGGATCGCGGGCGGTGCATCGGCCGGGCACAGTGGCGTATGCTGGCTCGATCAGGAGGAACAGATGAAGGACTACCTTCACGTCGGCCGCAGGCGGCCTTTCAAGAAGATTGGTAAAGACGAGCTAATGTAATGACAAACACCTCCGGGACTAAAGACAAAGCCTCTGCTGGCGACCCGATTCCTCACAAGTGCTCTGTCATCGAGGTGCACGTTGGCGAATTGAAGCAGTTATTCAATGCCATCGATCCTTCTCCGTTTCGCGACAAGGACCTGGACCCCAAAGCTGAGGAGTTCATTGTAGGTTGGGCCAGGGAGTTGCCCCGTGACGCAATGCTTGCTCTGGTGGTTGATCTCGACCGGGAGGCCGGATTACCCGACGAGGCTGCTGTGCTACGCGACGCGATTCACGAGTTCTTCACTCAACGCGCTCAAGCTTATGGGCGGCGGCTGCGCGAATTGTTCCGCCTGGGCCGGACCAGCCTTGTGATCGGGCTCGTTGCATTAACGTCGGCGATTGCATTGGGCGATTTTCTAGCTGCTTTGATGAAGGGCAGCCGTATTGGCGAGATCGTTCGCGAAAGCCTTACGATCGGTGGCTGGGTTTCCATGTGGCGCCCTCTCGAGATTTTCCTGTACGACTGGTGGCCGATTCGCAGTGAAACTCGGCTTTCTGAGCGGCTTGCAGCGATGCCGGTACGCATCAGATACGCGAACGCCACAGGTACCGAGGCGTGGAGAGAAGACTGGCCGGCGGTGTCGCCAAGAGGTGAACGGGCGAGCAGCGAGGCCCAACCGCGAACTCTAAATCAGGCAAGTTGAGCCCTTCGACAACTCAGGAATCGATTTCGCTATTTGCCAGATAAGGACACTCCAACGACCGTAGAGGCAGCCGGAGCCCAGCTACCGACCGATAAAAAAGTGATGAGTTATTCTGGAAAGCAGATCACAGTGACTCCTTAGCCTTAGCCCCGCGAGGTATCAGTGTCGACTTCCTCTCTCTGTCGTGCTCTGTCCGGTTTCGTGTTGGTGGTTTCTGTGGCGGCCGGTGCCCAAACTCCGGCAGTCCCACAACCCGGCGCCATCTCCACACAAATTCCGGGGCAGAGCGCGATTCTCATGGGTACCGATTGGTACCCGGAGCAGTGGCCCGAATCGCGTTGGGAAGAAGATCTGCGGCTGATGGAAGCGGCGAACCTGAAAGTGGTCCGAGTCGCGGAATTTGCCTGGAGCCGGATGGAGCCCTCCGACGGCCACTTCGATTTTGACTGGCTGGAGCGTGCGATCAGCCTGGCTGCAAAACATCACATTGTCTCGGTCATCGGGACGCCGACGGCGGGTCCGCCGGCTTGGCTGACGCAGAAGTATCCCGACACGATGCGGATTGACGAGAACGGTCACCGTGCTACCCACGGCAACCGAGCGCACGGTTCGGTCAGTTCACCGCGGTACCGGGAATTCTGCCGTCGCATCGCCGAGCAAATGGGCAATCGATTCGGACACAACCCCAATGTCGTCGGCTGGCAGATTGACAACGAATACGGCTACGCGCTGATGTCCTACGACGACGTCACGCGCAGTCAGTTTCAAGGCTGGCTGCAGGACAAATACAAGACGCTCGACAACCTGAACACTCGCTGGACCACCTCCTACTGGAGTCAGACTTATGACAATTGGGCCGAGATCCCGATCCCCATCGGTGGGCACAATCCGGGCCTCATGCTCGACTGGAAGCGCTTTGTGACCTACACCTGGACTTCGTATCAACAGAATCAGATTGACGCAATTCGCAAGCAGGCCGACGCGCGTCAGTTCATCACCGGGAACTTCATGGGGTTCTTCGATGGATTCGACCACTATCAGATCACCGAGCCGCTGACCTTCGCCTCATGGGATGACTACGTGGGCAGTGGCCACGTCGATCCCGTGTACAACGGTCTGGCGCACGACCTGACCCGTGGCTTCAAACGGCAGAATTTCTGGGTGATTGAGACGCAGCCGGGAGCAGTGAATTGGGCTTTGGTGAATAACTTTCTGAATCGCGGCGAGGCCCGCGCTATGGCTTGGCAAGCCATCGGCCATGGTGCGGACGACGTCAACTACTGGCAGTGGCGCAGCGCCCTCAACGGCCAGGAAGAGATTCACGGCGTTCTCGTGGGGCCGGACGGGACGCCGGTCCCGTTCTACGACGAGGTAAGTCAGACCGCACACGAGTTTGCCCAGGTCGAAAGCAGCTTCCGCGACACCATGCCTGTTTCTCAAGTGGCATTGCTATATTCTTACGACAGCCACTGGGCGATTCAGTTTCAGAGACACACCGACAAGTATGACGACATCGGCCTGCTGAAAAGCTACTACCGAGCGCTGCGTCCTCTTTCCCAGTCGGTGGACGTCGTCGGCGCTTATGCGCCGCTCGGCAGCTACAAGCTCGTGGTGGCTCCGAGCCTCAACGTCCTCCCCAAAGACCTGGCCGATCATCTGCTCGAATATGTTCGCAACGGCGGTCAACTCGTGCTCGGTCCGCGTTCAGGCATGAAAGATGAATTCAACGCCCTCTTGCCGCAACGGCAGCCGGGGTATCTGGCCGATGCGCTGGGCGCGCGTGTCGAGCAGTATTACGCCCTCGAAAAGGAGTTTCCCGTTTCGGGCACGTGGGGCGCCGGCAGCGCGAGCATTTGGGCAGACCAACTGAAGACGAGGGTTCCAGACGCCGAACCTCTTCTTAAGTACGGGAAGAGCAACGGCTGGCTCGACGATCAACCCGCAGCCGTCACTCGCTCTTACGGGAGAGGCCGGATCACCTACGTCGGCGCAATTCTTGATGACAAGCTGATGGCCGCTGCCGCCGAATGGATGGTGCAAAAGAGCGGCGTGACTCCCGTGTTCGGTGCATTGCCGGAAGGCGTGGAAGTCAGCCGGCGAACGGGTGGTGGGAAGCAGGTCTTCATTCTTATCAACTACGCCCAGGAGAGCCGCCGGGTAGCGTTGCCTCATCCAATGAAAGCTTTGTTGGAGAACAAGCAAGTAGAAATGCTCGAACTCGCTCCCTACGGCGTGTCGGTCCTGCTCGACAAGCCGTGAGTCGGGGGCGCGCTCAGTATGTCTCTACATGCGTCAACTATTTGGACGCAACTGCTCCCGCTTGCGAGCTGCCCGCGACCGGGGGTTCGGTCATCTCCATCGCCCAAATCGCGGCTGGACGCATGTACATCGAGGCGCGGAAATTGCCGTCGATCTCATAAGCCTCGGGCGACCGGAACCAGTATCCCTTGGTCTCGTAGATGACGTGATACACGCCCCAGGCCGTGCGGTAGCCCTCATCTTTGAGTCCGTCGGCCAGCATGAGGGCGGCGACACTGAAGGTGGTGCCGGTCCAGACTTCCTGCACCTGCTCGTTAGTCTTGATGATGGTGCCATCGGCGCCGATGCCATTGACGGCCCCCATTTCGCCCTTCGCGAACTTCATCACGTTGAAGTCGAAGATCTTCTTCAGTGCCTTGCGTTGCATGTCCATCGGGACGAGATCACCCAGCCCGGTGATGTGGGCGTACCACTGTCCGGCGAGTTGGTCGGCTTGGATGTTGTCACGGTATTCGCTTCCGGTATCGTAGCGGAAATACTCTCCGTTCCAGAGCTTCTTGATATAGCTGGCCTGACTTTTTGCAAACAGATCGTGATACTTTGCCTGCGCGGTTGGGTCGTTCAAGGCCTTGGCGATCTCCTCCGCGGCACGTAAGGCTGCGAGCCAGAGTCCGCCACAGTAGGCGCTTTCGCCACGAACCACCCAGACGTCATAAGTCTGATCGGGGAAGCCGTCGTTTTCGGGGATGCCATCTCCGTTGCGGTCGTACTTGCGGAGATAATCGAGTGCTAGTTGCACCGAGGGCCATGTGTCGCGCAGGAATTGGGTGTCGGTGCGGCCGCTGAAAACGTAGTCGCGATAGACCATCAATACAAACTTGGTGTTCAAGTCTTTCCAGTCGTCGGTGTTCTGCCAGCTGAACTGATTGACTTTGAAAAACGGATCTTCTTCGGGAGCGCCGAGGTCGTGGGGGACGGCTCCCTTGCTTTTGCGAATACGAAACGTGGGCTTCTGGTCCTGCTGAGATTTCCAAATCCAGAGGAGTTTTTCGGGCTCATTGCGCAAGACGGTTTCAGCGAAGGTGCGCATCTCCTGCTTGTCCAAGTCGGGCCAGAACTTGACCAGCGGCATGGAACCGTAGAAGCGGACGTCGAGCGTCGAATAATAGGGATAGTCGTAGCACTCCATAAACGAGAACATGGGCGGAGATTTAGAACCGGCTCCGACGGGGCGTCCCCAGAATGATCCGCCATCCGCCAGAGTGTAGAGTTCGTTGAAGAGCTCAGCGCGATACCACTCGGGCTTGCTGGTGTCGTTGATGTAGGGAGCCTGCCAGGCATCGATGGCGTCGCTCCATTCGGCGGCGTGCGCCAGGCCTTCAGCTGCTACCTTCAGAGCATTTTTTCCCGATGTGCCAAAAAAGTCGGTGTAGTGGCGATACCATTTGCGCCCGGTGCCAAACTCCATGAGCGGGAGATCCCAGGAGATCACCATTGGGACGACGCGCTTCTCACCGGGCTTCAAAATGAAGCGCACTGCGATTGCACCGGCGAGGGTCTCTCCGCTGCTGATCCACTTAAAGTCGTTGTTGGCGAGACGCCCGTCCTTCGAGAAGGGGGTCCAGACCTCGTCCCCGCCGCTTTCGGGAGTGAATGTGTCTTGATAAGTAATTTCCACGCCTGGAGATTCGAGAGACGAAATGGCGAATTGTCCGTCCCAGTCGTCCTGAACCTCGCCGGGACGAATGCGGTCAAAAACCACGGATTTCATGGTGCCGGTGTTTCCCAGGGGTGTGGAAACAATGGTGTTGTAGTTACCAGCACTCATCTTCCCGCTAAGATCGCGCGTCGTGTTACGAAGCCACCCCACCATGTTCGCCCAGGAGAGCAACACCGAAACGGTCACAGGTTTGTCAGTGGGATTGTCGGCATGCCAGCGATATACCGCGACCGGGTAACTGGTTTCGCGGTAGTTATCGGGGAGAATCGGGGAGAACTGCTCCAGTGCGACGTGCGCTGGCAATTTGTCCCAGCGGTAGTCATACCAGGACTTCGGGTAGAGTGCGTAGTAAGTGCCGGCACCGACGGGATAATCCCACTTCCAGGAGCGGAGATCCTCATTCTTGGGATGATCAGCGAGGAGGACTTGGGCGATGCTTTCCGAGGCGCCCTCGGATTTCTCGTAAATGGCAAACTGGTTGGCGTAAACAGTTTCGTATTTATGAATGCCAGCCTTCAGGTGCCAACGGGAAAAATCACCGCGGTATGTGCGCGAGAATGTGCCGGAACCAAAACCTCCGACCGGCGCGCCTTGCCAGTAACCGTCGTCGATCAGATCGTTCAGTTGGGGCTTGCGGGTGCCGGCGTTGGTGAGCGGCTCGCCAATGCCTCGCTTCCAGGCGATTTTCGGAATCGCGTCTCCCGCCCATAGGGAAAGGGTGCAGAATGTGATGAAGAGAAGAATGGCGAACTTCGCGAAGCGGAATTTCATGGAGCCTCCGGCGTTGGGGACGGATGAGTTCGGCGAATTGCTCTGAAATCACATGCAAAATCGATATTGTAGGCTAGATCGTGGCGTCTGGAAAGAACCATTTTCCTGGAGGCCTGGCGTCGCGTGCCGGAGTTCTGCGAGTATAATCCGGCGCGCATCGCAACTCAGTCAAAATACGCGCTCATCCGCGGCCGATTCCTTCGGGCAGAGTGGGTCCTGAAACACCGCGAATCTGAGCGCTTTTTGGAGCCATCATGGCCGCTACCCGACGCTGCAAACTCTGGGGAATTTTGCCCGTTCTCGCCAGCTTTGTGCTCGCATGCATTCCAGTTCATGCCCTGCCGCCCACCGCCGTGGTTCTTCATTCCGGTTGGCGGTTTCGCGCGGTCCAGCTTCAGACACCCAATGACAGCGTCCATCCCGGGGTTGAGCAATGGCACGACGCGGAAGTCCCGGGCGTCGTGCAGATGGATCTTCTGCGCAATAAGTTGATCGGCGACCCGTTCTATCGCGACAACGAAAAGTCGCTGCAATGGATTGGGCTGACGGATTGGGAGTATCAGACGGAGTTTGACGTGGATGCCGCGACCCTCGCGCGCGAGCATCTGGACCTGCTGTTTGGCGGCCTCGATACTTTTGCCGATGTTTACTTGAATGACGCGCAATTGCTGAAGGCCGACAACATGTTTCGGTCGTGGCGGCTGCCGGCAAAAGATCAACTGCATGCGGGAAAGAACACTCTTCGGATTGTCTTCCACTCTCCCATTGTGCTGATGACGCCCAAAGTGAAGGCTGAACCTTATCGGTTGCCGACGGTGGGCCAGGTGCAGGCCATCAGCGAAGACGGAATTGCCACCGACCCCTACACGCGCAAAGCCCCGTACAACTACGGTTGGGATTGGGGTCCGAGATATGTTACTGAGGGGATATGGCAGCCCGTGAAGCTGATCGCATGGGACGATCTGCGCATTGACAATTTTCATGTCCGGCAACAGAAGATCACCAGGGATGAAGCGGAGCTGTCGGCGGAGTGCGATATTGTTGCCGGCAAAAACGGCGATGCGAGCCTCTCGATCGAACAGGATGGCGCGGTTGGCAAGAGAATGCGGGCCGTCGAGCAGAGAGTACACCTCGACGAAGGGAGGAATCACATCTCAATTCCTTTCCGAGTCTCAAATCCCAGTCTTTGGTATCCGAACGGATATGGGCAGCAGATGCTCTACAAGTTCTTTGCAACGCTCTCCATCGCGAAGGGCAAGAAGTCTGTTATAGAGGACACCGCCGAATTGCGGACGGGACTGCGCTCGCTGGAATTGCGCCGCGATCCGGATCAGTGGGGGAAAAGCTTTACCTTTGTCGTGAATGGTATTCCGATCTTTGCCAAAGGAGCGGATGTGATTCCATTCGACAGCTTCCCGACCCGTGTCACGCCGGCGCAGCATCGGCAGATCCTGCAGGCGGCGCGCGATGCTCACATGAATATGATCCGGCACTGGGGCGGCGGTTACTATGAGTCGGACGACTTCTATGACATCTGCGATGAACTGGGCATCATGGTCTGGCAGGATTTCATGTTCGGCGGGGCCATGGTCCCGGGAGATCCCTCCTTCCAGGAAAACGTCCGGAAGGAAGTGATCGAGCAGGTGAAGCGCCTGCGCGATCATCCCAGTATTTCGTTGTGGAGCGGGAACAACGAAGTGGAAGGGGGATGGAAATTCTGGGGCGATCGGCTGCAATTCAAGGAAACTCTGACTCCGCCGCAGCGCGAGCGTGTGTGGCAGGACTACGTCGTGCTTTTCCACGACATCATCAAGAGTGTGGTGGCGGAGTACGGCGCTCCGGTGGCTTACTGGCCCAGTTCGCCATCCGCCAACTTCGAGGATATTCCGGGCGGCCAGCACAATGGCGACATGCATTACTGGAATGTGTGGCACGCGCTGGAACCGATCGAGGAGTACACACATCAGTTCCCCCGCTTCATGTCGGAATACGGATTTCAGTCGTTCCCTGATATCCAGACGGTGCGGAAATTCGCGGAGCCGCAGGACCTCGATATCATCTCGCCCGTGATGCAGGCGCACCAAAAGAATGTTGGCGGCAATGAGCGCATTCGCACTTATATGCTGCGCGAGTACCGCGAGCCTCGGGACTTCGAATCATTTCTATACGTCAGCCAGGTCCTGCAGGCGGAGGCGATTAAGGTGGGCGCCGAACATCTGAGGCGGCAGCGTCCGCGCACAATGGGATCGCTCTACTGGCAACTCAACGACTGCTGGCCAGTCGCGTCGTGGGCGAGCATCGATTACTACGGCCACTGGAAGGCGCTCCAGTATTACGCGCGGCGATTCTACGATGATCTGTTGGTGTCGCCTTGGGAGGAGGATTACACCGTCTCTGTGTACGTAGTTTCGGACAAACTGCAACCGACGGCGGCGGAGTTGCGCGTCCGTGTGCTCGACTTCCAGGGAAAGATTTTGCTGGAGAAATCCCAGGCGATCACCGTGCCGGAGCTTTCAAGTAAGGTCTATGCCACATTCTCGCGGCAGGAACTGCTGACAGGGACCGATGCACAGCACGCTTTTGCCGTGTTCGATCTGATACAGGGCGGCAAGATAGTCTCCCGCAACCTTCACCTGTTTGATCGCACGCGGAACCTGGCGCTTCCGGTTCCGGCGATTCAGGCGGATTGGAGCGGTGGGGCCGGGGCCTACTCTTTTTCTTTGCGATTGCAGTCGCCGGTGCTGGCTCGCCATGTCTACGTGAGCTTCGGCGACAACGAGGTTGAGGTTTCTGACAATTATTTCGATTTGCTTCCCGGCGACGCGGTCACACTCCAATTGAAGAGCAAGGCGGAACTGGACCAGCTTCGGCGATCCCTAAAGGTGCGGAATATAACCGATGCGTTCCCTGTGGATTCGGCAAAGCAGGCTGAGAAGTGATCCTCTAGCGACGAGAGTCGTGATGTCGCAAGCTGATTGCCGCCGCTTATGGACTCGCTGCATACTGGGAAGCATGCGAACAGAAGGTCTTGTGCTACGGGGCAGGCATATTCGTCTCGAACCGCTTGAATACCGTCACGTCGAAGGCTTGGTAGCCGCCTCGGCGATTGACTCCTCCCTCTACCAGTGGAGTCCCGTCCCGCAGGGCAAGGTCGAAGCGACAAGCTACGTCGACACCGCTCTGGCCTGGCGCGACGCCGGCACCGCAGTGCCATTCGCGATCGTTAAATTGAACGACAGACTGGACGACAGGGTGGACGATGGCGTGGACGACGGTGTCGTCATCGGGTCTACACGCTTCTTTAACCTGGAGCGATGGTCGTGGCCGAAGGGTCACCCGCGGCATGGTCGCCACGAACCCGACGTGTGTGAGATCGGTTACACGTGGCTGGCGCGCTCGGCAATCCGGACTGCAGCCAACACCGAGGCGAAGCTGCTCATGCTGACGCACGCCTTCGAAACGTGGCAGGTGCTCGGGGTCTGCTTTCACACCGACGCGCGTAACCAGCGTTCGCGCTCTGCGCTCGAACGCATCAGCGGTAAGTTCGATGGGATTCTCCGAGCCCATCGGATGGCGGCTGACTACATTGCTCGCGACTCGGTGCGCTATTCGATCGTAGCGGCGGAGTGGCCAGCTGTGAAGCAACACCTGAGTCAGTGCCAGAGTCAAGCGTAACCGCGTTCCGTGGCAAAGCATAGTGAGAGGTGCTAACCCCAGTTTCGGGGAAGTTTAGGGTTGACTAAGCTGAAGCCAAGATTGAGCGCCCGGATCGCCACTTGTTCTCTTTAGTGCAATACGCGAGTTTAAGCGCGGATGTATGATGAGTGGTCTGCGATAATCGCCCGACATGGGAAAAAAGAAAAAGTCTGGCCTCAGCCAGCCGGGAAGAATCACCCTGCGGGAAGTCGCGGAACATGTTGGCTTGGCGGCCGGCACCGTCTCAGCGGTTCTGAACAATGCACCATCATCGCGCGCCATTCCGGAGCGCACGCGGCAGCGGATTCAAGCGGCAGCCCAGGATCTGAACTATCGTCCCAATTTCCTGGCAAGATCGCTGCGTAAGAAGCGCACCTACACCGTTGGACTTATCATCGAGGAGATCGGGGACGCCTATGGGTCACTGATCATCAGCGGAATAGAGTCCTATCTGCGGCAGCACAATTACTTTTTCCTGACAGTCATTCATCGGCACGACGCATCCATGTTGCGCGAATACTCGCAGCTTCTGCTGGAGCGGGGGGTAGAAGGATTCATCACCGTGGACACGAGCCTCCAGGAAGCGCTACCTTTGCCGACGGTTTCCGTGGCCGGGCACCGAACGTTGAAGGGAGTTACTAACATCGTATTGGACCAGGAGCGCGGTGCGCGAGTCGCCCTCGAGCATCTGCTGGCTCTCGGCCATCGCAAGATCGCGTTCATGAAAGGCCAGCCCTTCAGCTCGGACTCGGAAGACCGATGGAAGGGAGTCTGCAGAGTGGCGCAAGAACTGGGACTTGAAATGGACGCCGATTTGATAGTCAAGCTCGAAGTGGACGACCCGTCTCCCCAGGTCGGATATCCCTACGCGAAACAATTGCTGGCCCGCAAAAAGCCGTTCACCGCGTTGTTCGCCTACAATGACATCTCGGCGATCGGCGCCATCCGGGCCATCCAGGAAGAAGCTCTTCGGGTTCCGCAGGATGTGTCTGTGGTGGGTTTCGACGATATTCAGTGGGCCGCCTTCCACACGCCCAGTCTGACCACGGTGCGGCAACCCCTGGGCAAAATGGGGCAGATCGCCGCCGAGACCGTGATCCGGATGATCGAAGACCATGGGGAATACTCCTCTGAGATCGCGATTGAACCTACGCTGGTGGTGCGTGAGTCGACCGGGCAGGCGCCGAAATGACGGGTGTTTGATCGAAGATTCAATCAGAGCGACACGATTGATCCTATGAGAACGGCCGTGGTGTTTCCGCTGCGCGCGCTTTTCGGCTTGGCCCTGGCGATCGGATGGTTGTCCGCCCTGGCGCCCGGTGATGATGCTCCACAACGTTGGGTTACGACGTGGATCACGGCGAACGCCGCCAGCGACCAGCCCACGGTTTTCTCCAATCAAACCATCCGCGAGATTGTGCACACTACGATTGGCGGCAGCAAGGTTCGGATCCGGCTGTCGAATACTTTCGGCA
>Ga0210407_10000872_pt1 | contig 30889 bp, 31 predicted proteins | sample IncBWC27MmetaG_FD_150860 | JGI IMG/M metagenome (GOLD analysis project Ga0210407, IMG submission 150860) | Forest soil microbial communities from Barre Woods Harvard Forest LTER site, Petersham, Massachusetts, United States - Inc-BW-C-27-M | ecosystem: Environmental > Terrestrial > Soil >...
CGTAAGAGCAATCGAAGATGGAACCTTCGATGTCATCATCGTAAACTTCGCCAACGCCGACATGGTGGGACACTCTGGGAAGATCGAACCTACAGTGAAAGCTGTAGAGACGGTAGATGCCTGTCTGGGACGCATCGAGCCCGTTCTGCGGGCGAAAGGCGGAGCTATGCTCATCACTGCCGACCACGGTAACGCCGAAATGTTGATTGATCCCGTAACCGGGGGCCCGCATACCGCGCACACCACCAATCCCGTGCCGTTCATTGTAGTTGCGGAAAACAGCAGGCAGTTCACCCTCCAGCCCGGAGGCTCTCTGCGCGACATCTCGCCCACCATCTTAGGCATGCTTGGAATTGACCAGCCAAAAGAAATGACAGGACACGATCTGCGGGTTTTGCGCACGAGCTAACCGCAGCAGATCTTCTTGAAAGTGCAAAACCTTTCATCTTGACCGCCGCCGTTGCCAGGACGATAATTAGCCGCTTCAAGCACTGCGCGATTTTCGCTGCGGTCGCGCTGTATGCTACGGTGCTCGCGGAAGCCGTGGCCGTTTTGCAACTTGGTTTGAGGGGGCTCCAGACAGTTCAGATTTTGATGTCAGCATTCCGTAGGGGCGTCGGGAAACGGATAAGAAATAGTTCCCTGGCGAGACCCTTCGCGTGTTTCCTGTCCTGGTTTCGCGCCGGCGGCAGGAAGGAGTCACAATCACTTTCTCTAGGAGGAGAAACCAGTGAAAAGGTCCATTCTTGGTGTATTGATCGTTCTCACATTCGTTGCCGTAGGTATCGCGGCGGCGCCAAAGTTAACCTTCACATTTTCCGATGTTATCGCCAATAAAACCGCCACGGAAACCGACTCTTACGGAGTCAACAATGCTGGAGTCATCGCGGGCGACTACATCGACTCCGCGAGCGTTCAACACGGCATGGTCCTCGCCGGAAAAAAATTGACCACCGTCGACAACAAGAATTGTTTGACGGGGATGGCCTTCTACGCCATCAATTCCGCTGGTACGGCGGTTGGTTGGTGCAACGGCAGCACTGGCGCAATCGCGTTTACCTGGACCAAGGGAAAATTCAAAACGGTCGCGTACCCAAAAGCAACGCAGACCGAGGCTACCGGAATCAATGACCAGGGTTGGGTCACGGGGTTTTATTTTGACTCCGCGAGCGTTCAACACGGATTCGTAAAGAAAGCCAGCAAATACAAGACCGTCGACGTAGCCGGGGGCACCTCTTCCGATGTCTACGGCATCAACAATGCCGGGGACATGGTCGTGTATGCCTTTAACTCAGCCGGTGGTTACGAATCGTTCTTGTACAACGGCCATTCGTTCAAGTCAATCAGCGATCCCAATGCAGGCACGACCGGCACCGTTGCCCACGCTCCTAACAACAAGGGCGACATCGCCGGCACCTACTTCAACTCCGCCGGTCAAGCTGTTGGCTTCCTGCGGCACGCCGGGAAGTACTACGACGTCGTCGACCCGAAGGCCAGCAACAGCACTCGGAACGACGGCATCAACGACAAGCTCGAAATGGTCGGACGTTACACCCCGGCCGCGGGCGGTAACTTCGGCTTCAAAGCCATCACCAAGTAAGCCTCCTCGCCTTGCCGCCTCAAGCTCACCCATCAAGCTTGGGGCGGCAGGCTTAGAGGTATGTGAAGAGATGTTCTGTAACCTGCCCGATGCAACGCAAACAAATCACAGTTACGATCCTGGCGGCTTTGGCTGTCATTTTGATGTCGGCCCCCATCGTCTGCGCTGCGGACAAGGAAAGGGTGCTCCACACTTTCAATGGCAGCGACGGCGGCGCTCCCGATGACGGCGTAATTTTCGACGATGCCGGAAACTTGTACGGCACTGTCCAGGGCGGCAGCGGCAATCGCCTGTTTGGCGCCGTCTTCGAGCTTGCGCCCGACGGCAACGGCCACTGGAAGGAAAAGGTACTGCACACCTTCAACGGTAAGGACGGCTGGCAACCCATCGGCGGCTTGATTCGCGATGCGGCTGGAAACCTGTACGGCACAACTTCCCTGGGCGGCACCCGCGGCGATGGCGGCGACGGCACCGTCTTTGAGCTTACCCTTGGCGCCAACGGCAAGTGGACCGAAAGGGTGCTGCACGACTTCGGCGGCCCAGACGGCTACTATCCCATGTCCAATCTCCTCTTCGATACAGCGGGCAACCTCTACGGCACGACCGAAACCGGAGGGACTTCCACCGCTTGCCCAAACGGCTGTGGAGTGGTCTTTGAGTTATCGCCCGGGCCCAACGGCAAGTGGACCGAGAATGTGCTGCACGATTTCGGAAAAGGCGAAGACGGAAGAAACCCCTACGGCCTGATCTTCGACGCGGCCGGAAATTTGTACGGCACGACCTACTTCGGCGGAACCCATAACGGCGGCACGGTGTTCGAGTTCCTCCCCGGCAAAGACGGCAAATGGACTGAGAAGCTGTTGCACAGCTTTGGCAATGGCACGGACGGCAGCAATCCCCGAGCCAGTTTCATTTTTGACGCGTCAGGAAATCTCTACGGCACAACCTTGAATGGCGGAATCTACGGCTACGGCGCCGTGATCGAGTTGATGCCCCAGACCAATGGCCAGTGGATCCACAAGGTGCTGCACAGCTTCAACAAAGACGGCATAGACGGACGCTATCCCCAGGGCGTCCTCAACTTCGACAGCTCAGGAAATCTGTACGGCACGACTCCGTACGGTGGATCTGGCTCCGGTTGTACCAACCAGTTCGGACTCTGCGGCATTGTGTTCGAGCTTAAGCCCGAGTCCAACGGTAAGTGGACCGAGAAAATACTCCACAACTTCGTCGGCAACGGCTCAGATGGCGTGGGCCCCTATGCGGGCCTCATCTTCGACTCCGCGGGCAACTTGTACAGCACTACCTTCGCCGGGGGCGCCGGTCTGGGCCTGTACGGTACGGTCTTCGAGATCATTCCCTAAATTCTAAGCAACCATACCTGCCTGCGGGATCAGCGCGCACGATGCGTGGGATGAAACCCGCTGATGAGTGTGAAGACGAGAAACGTAACAATCGCGATGGACAGCACTAGAAGCAGGTCGGCTAGTCCTTGTTTCAGCCACTGCGTCCGAATCCTCCCCGACCGGAAAAGGGCTTCATGGAAGTAGAGAATCCAAAACGTCAGGGCGACGCAGAACAAGACTGCGCGGAGAATGGCATAGGCGTGCAAAGCCACGCAATGATACACGATAGTTGCTGATAAAGAATGAAAACTCCAAAACCTGGGCCCGTCGAATCATTTTGAAATGATTATAGGACGTGATTTGCAGGAGCGCTCACAGCATTCACTCCTGAAATAAGATCGGACCGCGCGCTTCCCGGGATGAAGTGATGGCAATTGAAAAGTAAGCCCGCCGCCCGTTGTTTCGTGCGAGCGGAAGGTCGTGACCCCTTAAACTGTTGCGGTCATCGCAAGGAACCCGAAAGGCTGGACCGGTTCCTCACAGTCAGGGCTTGACCTTGAACACCGTTCCATTGGTATTGGGAGGATTTCCTAAAGTAGTTCCGTAAAAACTGCCTGCGCTATCTTCAATCAGGCCCGCCACCGGAAACCCCTCATCCGCCCCGCCGGTGAAATTGTAAACGACGCTCTCCTTGCCAGTGCTGCTGACTTTAAAGACGACTCCCATATCAGCCGTTCCTCCGGCATAGGTCGTGCCATAGAGGTTTCCAGCCGCATCCTGCACCAAAGTTCCGAAGTCTGGATAGTGTCCATCGGAGAGCGCGAAAGCGTGCAACACGGTCTCCTTTCCCTTCGGATTTACCTTGAACACCGTCCCGCAATCGAATCCTTTGCATCCCGCTCCGCCGTAATAAGTCGTGCCGTAGAAGTTTCCCTTCGCGTCTTGCACCAACCCGGCGTAAGGATTTGCCCCGTCGGTCCCGCCTGCGAAATTGTGCAGGACAGTCACCTTTCCTTTCGCAGACAGTTTGAACACCGTTCCGTTCGCCGCCGTGCCGCCCATCGACGTGGTGCCGTACAGGTTGCCGGCAGAGTCCCGCAGCAGGTTTCCGAACGGATATTGTCCGTCCGTCCCGGCAAAGCTGTGCAGAATCGTCTCCTTGCCCGACTTGCTGAGCTTGTAGACAGTCCCGTTGCCCGACGCGCCCCCGTACCCTGTGGTGCCATAAAGGTTACCCGCTGCGTCCGCGATCAACCCCGATCCTGGATATTCTCCATCCGTCCCGGCTCCGAAGCTATACAGTATGGATTCCTTTCCGGCTCGATCCAACTTGAAGACAGCTCCGAATCCGGAAGCTCCGCCCTCGTACGCCACGCCATACAGATTGCCCGCTTTGTCTCGAAGCAGGTTTCTTGAAACATGCTCTCCATCCGGGGTACCGGTGAAACTGTAAAGCACCGTCTCCTTGCCGGTCTTATTGATTTTGAACACCGTTCCCAGATTCGCCGCACCTCCAGCGAAAGTCGCCCCATAAAGGTTGCCGGCTGCATCTCGAATCAGGCTGGCATAGGGACTCCCGCCGTCTGCCCCTCCGGTGAACGTATAAAGGGTGTTTTCCTTTGCGGCCTTGGCGCTCTGCGCGTGCGCGGACACTCCGAGAAGTGCTGTCGCGAGCACTACCGCGGCAGTCAATGCCGTGGCCAGTCGATGGTGTGTCTGGAAGTTCAACCTGCGAGCATGCCTCATCTTGATCATGGGGAGCCGTCCTTTGCGAAACAAGTCTGGCCAGCGCTAAAACCGGCCACGAGGCAGACTTTTATCACGCATCTTGCCCGGGACGGCATTTAGTTATATTTATGTTTAGATAAATTTCACTTACCAACTAAGCGCCGGCGTCGTCTCCTGACCTGAGAGGTATCCGGAAGCGATGGCGCACCCCGAAAATCGCCTCTAACGACCACCTTTAACTCCGCCTTTGTGACTTTGATAAACGCTCGGCAAGCCGGCGACAGCGCGCCCCGCCGGCACACGATCCAGAGCATGCGCTCTTCGCGAAACTCTTCCACCGTTTTGACGATCAGATCCCCGCTCTCCTCCTCCTCGTGAACGCACATTCGCGGCACAATTCCGACTCCCATATCCCGGGCCGCCATTCTCTTGATCGACTCCAGCGTCCCCGTTTCAACCTGCACATTCAGCGATACGTGAGATCGCTGGAAGGTCGCCGCTACCCGCTCGCGCAGTTCGGACTTCGCGGTTAAAACGATCAGAGGTTCGTCGGCTAGCTCGCGAAGATGCAGCGGTTCACGGCCCGCCAATCGGTGCCGCGCGCTCATCACCGCAACCAGACGGTCGCGCATCAACAGTCGTCCCCGAAGATCCCTGTCCTGCGGTTGACCAGCTACCAGCGCAACATCCAGTTCCCAGTGCTTGAGCGCCAGCAGGACCGCGTCCGAATAACCGATCATCACTTTGAGCTTCACGCCGGGGTAGCGTCTTTGAAAGGATTGCGTGAGCTGGGGCAGCAAATATTCCCCGATACTCTGATTCGCTCCGATCCGCAATTGGCCGCGCTCAACATTGCGAATCCCTTCCACTGCGGCCAGCGCTTCATCGCGCAGCGAGATCAAACCTCGAGCGTAACCCACCAGCACTTCACCCGCCGCTGTCAGACGGAACCCACGCCCGTGCGTGCGATCCAGCAGCAACGTACCAATCTCGTCCTCCAGCTTGCTGATCGCGATGCTCACCGCCGGAGCCGTCCGATACACCCGCCCCGCCGCCTTCTGCAAGCTGCCTTCTTCGGCTACAGCCACCAGCATCTGAAGCTGCATCAATTCCATAGGGCCCGCCCGCCGACGTACCACGATAAATCAAAATGTTAACTGTCGCCGGCTATCCAGCCGAGTCGACCTCGGCAGAGGTAGGCGCGAGCGTCCTCGCTCCTGCAGCTCTCGAAAGGGTAAGCGCAGAATTTCGGGAAGGGCATCGACTTCAGTCGTGCCGACAAACCCGGAAAAATCCGCGCCCAGCCGCCGAGAGCCGCCTGAGGGTCGATGCCCGTACGGCTCACACGAACTGGCTATCTGTCCATTCAACAAAAAGTTGTCATCGCGAGCGGAGTCGAGGGATGTGCTGCTTCCGCCAATCAATGTAAGCGCGAGTGCCTTTGCTCGTGCGGCGACCGAAAGGGCCGAGTCTGGGTTTCGGAAGGGCAAGAATTCATCGTGGCGGGTAACCTCAAGTAACTCGAACAGCACAGCTGAAGCTGTGCCTTCCTGTGCAAGCCTGGCCTCACTCCACTTCTTGATCACGCTTCTTGCCGTAGCGCAAGGCCAAGCCGACGCCGATGGTCATGAATCCAATCGGAGGAGCGAGTAACACCACAACTCCTCGCGTGATCGCGTTCTGCCCTTCTTTGTTGAGGGCACGCGCAGTGCTGTAGCACATAGCGCAACTCTGAGCCCATGCGGGAGCCGTCCACAGCGCGACCAGAAACGCGAGCGTGGCCAGACGCAACTTCATCGGACCCCCAGGTGCACAATTCGAAAAGCGTCGGGAAAGAAAATGCACATCAGGCACAGGCATGCGGTTACGGCGGTCATCATGACCCACTTCATGGCGGCGATTTCGTATTTCAAGTGCATAAAGTAGCCGATGATCAGCGCGGACTTGATGATCGAAAGAATCATGAGGGCTTCCAGCATCTGCACCGGCTGAAAGACCTGTTTGTAGGCGAGGACTACTTCGACGGCGGTGAGGAGCAACAACACTCCCCAGACCCAGAAATATTGTCCTTTGCCTTCGTCGTGCGTTGCGGCAGCGGTGTGCATTCTAGAACTTCCCCCGTTCGACTCCGAGATCTATCGTACTGCTCGCGAGATCCTCCGGGGCCCGGAGCCCCTCAGGATGACGTCAACTTTCTAGGTCACTCGCGTGGACATCAAATACACCATCGGGAAAATGAACATCCACACCAGGTCCACAAAGTGCCAGTACAGTCCTGCGATTTCCACGTCATGCGCGTCGTAGTCTTTGGGTTTTAGAATCAGGATCACCAAGGCCACGACAAACCCTGCCAGCAGCGCGTGCACTCCGTAATGAAAGACGCTGTCCGCAGGAATCATCCACCACGACACTCCCCAGATTGCCAGCAGGATGGGCAGAAATGCCTTGCGCAGCGCAACCACACCCAGATAAATCACACCGATGGTCACGTGCAGCATGTGCATGCCCGTCAGGGTAAAAAACGTTCCGCCGAACTGAGGCACGTTCGCTGCCCAGGGATTCTTGAAGGGGGTCATGCCTTCTTCGATTAGATGGGTCCACTCCTTCCCGTGAAGGACGATGAACGCCGCACCGAAAAACATGGTGAACAGGATCCAGTTGCGCGTCCAACCGCGATCGCCCCGCCTTGCCGCCAAGACGGCCAAAACCATCGTCAACGAACTCGAGAGCAGGCAACCGGTCATAATCGTGGCGTTGGTAATGCTGTCCTTGCCAAAAGGCGTGGGCCAGTCGGGATTTGAAATGCGTCCGTAGCTATAGGCGAACAGCAGTGCTCCGAACGTCAAAGTATCGGAGAGCAGAAACAGCCACATCCCAATCTTCTTGGAGTAGGTGCCGAACAGCGACGGCTCGTAAACATCCGCCATCCCGTGTTGCACCGCGACTTCAGACATGTTTGATGTCTCCTTAAATGTTCATGTGGCGCGGGCGCCCTCGTCCGCGTTTACCGCACAAACCAAACCAGTCCAAATATGTAGAGCCACAACAGAAACATAAAATGCCAGTACCAGGCGGTAACGTCGACCACAATGCGCCGAGCCTCAACCGGACGGTTCAGCAGCGAAACTGCAGCCGCGTAGAGCAGTACCAGAATACCTCCCATGAGGTGGACAGCGTGGGTCGCAGTCAACAGATAAACGAACGAACTACTCGCGCTGGTGGCCATGTAAAAACCACGGTCCGCAAGCTCATGCCAAGCCATCCACTGCCCGGTCAGAAAGGCGCCGCCGAGCACGACTGTCGTAGCGAGCCAGGGAAAACCTTTGTCCTCACCCAGAGAAACGCCTGGGATGGAACGAACCGGCGCCAGCGCCGCCTGCCGGGTAATCTGTCGCCGAGCCAACTCTGCCGTAACGCTGCTCGCCAGCAGGAGCGCCGTGTTCACCAGCAACAGAGCAATTGGGAGATCGACCGGAATCCAATCGCGAACATACGCGTTAGTACGTTCATCGAGAGTAGGCAAGCCCCGCCGCACGACGTACGCGCTGGTGAGCGAAACGAAAATCATGGTGACCGAAGTGAGCCCGATCGCGAGCCCAAGCCGAACCCGCCGCAAACGCTGGCCGTAGTCAGGGAAACCATCGCCGCGCCCGTCGCCGCCACCGCCGTAAGCCGGCGGACGTACTCCACCGCCGCCCTGGCCGGTACTTGGTACGTCGATCGAAACTGGAGAACTGAAAGTCGCCATGTGTCGTGTCGCGCGGGCGCCCTCGCCCGCGACCTCATCTAATGCGAAGCCACCGTAGCCGGATCGGTCTGCATGACATAATCCCGCGGCGCGCCCGGCACGCTGTATTCATACGGCCCGTGATTCACCACCGGCGTACGGCCTCCAAAGTTGTCATGCGGAGGCGGCGTGGCCGTGGTCCATTCTAAAGTTGTCGATTCCCACGGATTGTCGCTCGCCTTCGGACCTTTAAACATGCTCCAGAACAAATTGATCACGAAGATGACCTGAGCTGAGATGGTCACGATTGCCGCATAGGTGATGAAGCGGTTGAGCGGCATCAATTGTTGCAGATAAGCTAACTCCGTGAACTGGGAGTAGCGCCGTGGTTGCCCCGCCATCCCAAGATAATGCATGGGCATGAAGATGGAATACGTCCCGACCAACGTGATGAAAAAATGCACTCGGCCCCACGTTTCATTCATCATGCGGCCAAACATTTTCGGAAACCAGTAGTAAGTTCCCGCGAACATGCCAAAGATCGCAGCCACACCCATGATCAGATGGAAGTGGCCCACGACGAACGCCGTGTCATGCAACGGAATATCGAGCACCGGTTGCGCCAGGAACGGTCCGCTCAGCCCACCGGAGACAAACAGGGAAACGAAGCCGATGGCATAGAGCATCGGCGTCTGAAAACGCACCCGTCCGCCATGAATTGTTCCCAGCCAGTTGAACGTCTTGATCGCCGACGGAACCCCGATGGCCATGGTCATGAGCGAGAAAGCAAACGCCGTGTAAGGGCTCATGCCGCTCATAAACATATGATGGCCCCACACCATGAATCCCAAAAAGCCGATGGCCATAATCGCGTACACCATGGCTTTGTATCCGAAAATCGGTTTGCGCGAGAAAGTCGAAAGCAACTGTGAAGCCACGCCCATCCCAGGGAGAATGGCAATGTAGACCTCGGGATGCCCGAAGAACCAGAACAGATGTTGCCAGAGCAGCGGCGAACCGCCTTTGTGGCCCATGACCTGTCCGTTCACCACGACGAGGGGAACGTAAAAGCTGGTTCCCAGATTGCGATCCAGCAACAACAGAATGCCCGCGGAGAGCAGAACGCCGAAAGCCAGCAGCCCGAGGATCGCCGTAATGAACCACGCCCAAACCGTAAGCGGCATGCGCATCATGGTCATGCCTTTGGCTCGCAGGTCCAGGGTGGTGGTGATGAAGTTCAGCGCTCCCATCAGCGACGCGATGCAGAAAATCGCGATGCTCGTAATCCACAAATCCGCGCCTAGTTGTTCGCCAGGTCCGGAGTTGGTCAGCGCACTGAGCGGCGCATACCCGGTCCAGCCATGCAGCGGAGCTCCTCCAGTAACAAAGAAGGCAGCGAGGATCACCACGAACGCCACAAACGTCGTCCAGAACGAAAGCATGTTGAGGACGGGGAACGCCATATCCGGCGCCCCAATCTGGATGGGCAAAAAGTAATTTCCGAATCCACCCTGTGGCGCCGTAGTTAACACGAAAAACACCATAATCGTGCCGTGCATTGTCAGCAGGCTGAGATAGGTTTCAGGCTTGATCTCGCCAACCAGCGGCAGTACGGCTGTCGGCCAGACCATGTGAATACGCATCAGCAGTGACAGGAACATTCCGACAAACACCGCCACCAGCGCGAGAAAGTAATACTGCAGCCCGATCACTTTATGATCAAGGCTGAAAATGTATTTGCGGATGAAGCCCTGAGGAGCGTGTGAGTGGATCGTAGCCGTAGTCGCCATTACTGTTTCTCCGCCTCCCGAGTTGCCAGCCACTTGTCAAAATCTTCCTGACTCACCACGTGCAACATGCCGTGCATCTTGTAATGCCCGAGTCCGCAGAGTTCGGCGCAGGCGATCTCGTATTCCCCAACCTCGGTTGGCGTAAAGTGCATATGAATCGCAAGTCCGGGAACCGCGTCCTGCTTGAAGCGCATCTGCGGAACAAAAAAGCTGTGGATCACGTCGACCGCCCGCAAAGTGAGATCGACCTGCCGGTTCACGGGAAGATACATGGTGCCGGTTACGACGTCGTCCTTCGATGCAGGGTCTGCCGTGTCCAACCCGAGTGCAGCTTCGTTTCCGGCTGAGGGATCCATAAGCTTAGGATCGGTGCGCCCAAATTTTCCGTCAGACCCCGGATAGCGGAAGTACCAGGCAAACTGCATCCCAGTGACCTCCACCGGAACCGAGCCTGGGTCCGCAGGAGCGAAGCGCTCGGACGCCCAGATCGGACTGCCCATAAGGTTCAGCCCAATGAAAAGGATCGCCGTCAAAGCTGTCCACAGCACTTCCATGGTGGTGTTGCCATGAGAGTATGTGACCTTGCTGGCCTTTCCCTGATCGCGGTACTGCCACACGAAAAGGCCGAGAGCGCCTTGAGCCGCCACGAAAACGATCCCCATGAGCACGTAGGTCAACGCGAACTGATGGTCGATCCAGACCGTCGACGTCGATGCGCCGTGGGGGAGCCACCAGGTTTTCGCTGCGAAGAAGTAGGTGCTAACAAAGGTGATCAGCCAGATAATCGCAAGAAGAGCGAGGCCCATCTACAAGACCTCCAGGGGTCGTGGTTTGTGTATATTCATATCTCGTTCAAAAAAACAACAAGCTGCGGTTGGCCCCGAAGTTTATCACAGGCGCGCGTCATCGGTGCAAGCACTTGTTGTGGAAGAACCGATTCGGGAACTACAACGGGCCGCAGAGTTTCCACCGGAGCTCACAGCAAAATACCCCGCTTCCGGGAACCTACTTATTCTTTGTTGGACTCTGGGTGGAACTCCGGATTGAACCCTGGCGTGGACTCTGGCCCATTCAGCGGTTTGCACTTGTGCGCGCCAAACTGCTTGCGAAGGCTTTCTTGCGCGTCCGTGGTTCTCTTAAGAGAATCGAGCGGGACTTTGAAGGTCGCAGCGCAATAGGTACAAAAGCCAACGGCGGGTGTGGTTCCGATCCATTTGGATACGCGAAGGTTTCGCTTTTCCATTCCTCAGTTTCCCACAGGCTGGGCGGTTTGCCGATCCCTGTGGAAAACAAACATCACTTTCGTCAAGCGCAGTGCTTGACACCGCACTTTTGTTATGCCAGTATTCCCCACAACTTTCGCTGCAAGGCAAGTGCTGCGGCCGATCGAGAGACTCCCACCAGTCGGCAAGTCGCCCACGCCTTAAGGAGCCAGTCGCATGAAGGCAAACCTTCGTAAAAAGAACCCTATCCTCATCACTGCTGTGTTGGCGATCACTCAGGTTTTGATTTTGATCGTCCTAGCGACAGCCCGAACCCAGGCACAAACTTATTCACTGCCTTGGCAGTTCAGGTCCGGATCGGATGGATCTTCGCCTTACGCTACGCCGATCCTGGATTCCGAAGGCAATCTCTACGGCACAACTTGTAACGACGGTGAATTCGCCAGCGGGACCGTGTTCAAGGTGAGCCCTTCCGGGAAGGAAACCGTGCTGCATGCCTTCACCTCCGTCCACGGCGACGGAGACGGCCCCTACGCTCCCGTGCTGCGCGATTCCGGCGGCAATCTCTACGGCACCACGCAATTTGGGGGCATCTACGGCGGGCTATGCACTGGCTACGGCTGCGGAATTATTTTCAAAATCGACGCTAAAGGCAAGGAAACCGTACTCCACCGCTTTAACGGCAACGACGGGATGGTGCCGGAACAGGGTCTGATTGCGGACTCCAAAGGAAACATGTACGGCACTACTTTTCAGGGCGGTGCCAACGGCTCCGGCACGGTATTCAAATTCTCCGCCAACGGCACCATAACGACGCTCTATAGTTTTGGCCAGCTCGGTGGCGGCGATGGATTTTGGCCGTACGGAGGCTCCCTGGTCCGCGATTCCGCCGGCAACCTTTACGGCACCACAGAGTACGGAGGCAGTGTTCAAACGTTCGGAGGAACCCTGTTCAAAGTAGATCCGAACGGCGTTGAAACCGTGCTCCACGAATTTGGCGGCACTGGCGATGGCGCACAGCCGCGGGGAACCTTAGTCCTCGACGATGCGGGGAATCTGTACGGAACCACTGCCGCGGGCGGCACGTTCAACTTCGGAACCGTCTACCAGGTAGATTCTTCCACCGGCGCCGAAACCGTTCTCTACAGTTTCACCGGCAGCGGCGGCGATGGTGCGGAAGGCTCCGCAGGTTTGGTTCGCGACAGCGCGGGCAATCTCTATGGCCTGACGAACAGCGGCGGTTCCCACTATCTGGGAACTGCCTTCAAGCTCGATACCTCGAACCACGAGACCATCCTGCACAACTTCACTGGCTTCGACGGCAGGAGCCCCGAATACGGCATGGTCGCGGATTCCAAAGGCAACTTATACGGCACGACTTTCATGGGCGGCCATTACGGCGCTGGAGTTGTGTTCAAACTCGTGCCTTAGCCGAGGTCCGTGCGAAGAGAGCCGGACGTCGGAATGAACCCGAAGCAAGAATGAAGAAAGGAATTTTATGATGAGTCAATCTCCACAGCGAATTTCGAAGGCGCCGCTCGCAGCTACACTTGCGATAGCATTCGCCGCAGTCGTCGCTCTACTTATTCCGCTCGCTCCAGCCGCGCATGCTCAGACCTATAGTGTGCTCTATAACTTCAAGTCTGGACCAGGTGGCATCGTTCCGTTTGCAGGAGTGACATTAGACGCAAAAGGAAATCTTTACGGTACGAGCGGCGGCGACGGAGCTGTGGCGTCGGGAACCGTATTCAAACTGGATACGAGCGGGAAACATACCGTGCTCTACAACTTCACCGGACGCCGGGGAGACGGACAGTCGCCATTCATCGGCACGTTGACCCGCGATCACGCCGGCAACCTTTACGGCACCACTATCAATGGCGGCATTTATTCGCAGTTCTGCATCCCCGGCTGTGGCACCGTCTACAAGCTGGACCCACGGGGCAAGGAGACGATCCTCCACACCTTCACCGGAACGAACGGAGATGGCGCTCAACCCTATGGAGGAGTGATTTTTGATTCCTCCGGGAATCTTTACGGCGCTACCCCGCTCGGGGGGGCCAATGGTCAGGGAATCATCTTCAAATTGGACTCGCACGGCAAGGAGACGATTCTTTATACCTTCACTGGAGGCGCTGACGGCGGCGCTCCTATCGGAACGCTCGTCTCGGACGACCATGGCAATTTCTACGGAACTGCGGCGACCGGCGGCGCAGTCGGCGTAGGAACGGTGTTCAAGATAGATGCCACCGGCAAATATACGCTGCTCTACACCTTCACCGACGCAGGTGACGGCGGCTTCCCCGAATCGCCGCTGGTGCTCGACCCCGCTGGCAATCTGTACGGCACGACAGATATTGGTGGCGCCTCAGGATTCGGCAACGTGTTCAAGGTCGATGCCAAGGGTAACGAGACCGTACTCTACAGTTTCACCGGCGGAGCCGACGGCGGTAGTCCGAGCTATGCAGGCTTGGTTCGGGATGCAGCGGGCAATCTCTATGGCGCGGCTCCTTCCGGCGGCAACAAGGCAGACTTCGGCGTCGTCTTCAAAATCGACACTACCGGCAAAGAGACCGTGCTGCATCGCTTCAAAGCCACCGACGGCAGAATTCCCGATGGCAGCCTGTGTATCGATGCCCACGGAAACCTTTACGGAACCACCACTCTCGGAGGCGCGTACAACGGCGGAGTCATCTACAAGATTTCCCGTTAGTTTAACCGTTGTTGCGGGCGAAGTGTCGGAACGCCGTGCCTTCCCCACGAAGGGTTTCCTTTGTGTACCATCGTGTCCTTTGTGGTTTAATGCCTTTGACCCGATGCCAAAGAAATCTCAAGACCACGATACCCATTACGCCCGCCTGCAAAAGAATTACTGCTTCGCCTGCGGCAAGGACAATCCCGAAGGCATGCGCCTGAAGTTCACCCACGATGAAGAGCGCGACTGCTTCGTTTGCCGCTTCCGCCTGGGTAAACGCTACACCGGCCCACCGGGCCACGCCCACGGGGGCATTATTGCGACCATCCTTGACGATGCCATGGGTAAGGTGAACAAGCTGCGCCACGTGGTGGCGCTGACTTCACAAATCACCGTGGACTACCTGAAGCCGGTGCCGCTGAACGAGGCACTGCGCGTGGAATCCCGCGAAGTACGCGTTCGCGGAAGGCGGCACATCAACATGGCGGAAATCCTGAATCCCAAGGGCGAAGTGCTGGCACGAAGCCGCGGACTGTTCATCGCCATCGATCCCGAGAAAATGTTCGCCAAGTTCGTCGAAAGATGAAGAATAGTGGGGGCGTCTCGCCCGTTACGTGCCTAACGCCGACAACCCTCCAGCGCCCGCGCCAACTGCTCGACTCCCCGCCGAAGTTCCGACTCGCCCACTGCCGCAAAGCCAAGCACGAGCCCGTTGCGGCGCGAACGGCCGTAAGCGTACCGGCTCAACGGAAGCACTTCGACGTCGTACTTGGCGGTAGCCTGAGCCGCTTCCTCGGCGAGAATTCCGCCTTGCAGCCAGGCAACTGTCCGCAAACCGGCCTCGACCGACGGAATTTCCAATAGCCCGCCCAAGCGTTGGCGAGCCGACTCCAGCAATACGCCCAACCGTTCGGAGTAAAGCTCCCGCATCCGCCGCACGTGCCTCGCAAAGTGCCCTTCGCGGATGAAGTCACACAGAATCGCCTGATCGATCAGCGGCGGATGATGCGTGCTCACCGACTCAGCCGCGGCAAAAATGTCCACCATGTCGGAAGGAACCACGAGATAGGCAAGGCGCAAAGCAGGGAAGAGCACATCCGTGAAACTGCCCGCAAAGATCACCACAGCCGCCCGATCCAAACCCTGCAGAGCAGGAATCGGCCGCCCCGAGTAACGATATTCGCTGTCATAATCGTCTTCAAAGATGATGGTCCGCGACCGCCGCGCCCATTCGAGCAATGACAACCTCCGGCGCAGGCTCATGGTCACACCAAGAGGGAACTGGTGCGCCGGAGTCACGTAAACCAGCCGCGGACGCGGCCAACGGCTTCGCCCGACCTCGAGATTCAAGCCTTCAGAATCGACCGGCACAGGGCAGATTTTCGCGCCCACAGCTCGAAACACGACTGCAGCCCCGGGATATCCGGGTTCCTCCATCCAAACCGGATCGCCCGCGTCCAGCAAAAGATGCGCCGTGCGGTCCAGCGCCTGCTGTACGCCCGAGATGATCAACACCTGATCCGCTGCGCACTTCACGCCGCGAGACGTATTCAGGTATTCCGCCACCGCTTCGCGAAGCGGCCGATATCCAAGCGCCTCTCCGCCGGCCAGCAATTTCGCGGAGACACGCCGCAAACGTCGTGCCGCCACCTGCGCCCAAAGGCTGGTGGGAAACGCATCGAGCGCCGGTTGGCTCGCGCGAAATGCCCGTGCCGGACGCGACTCGGCCCGAGCTAACGGCCGCAGCCTCCGCGCATAAGCGGAAAGAAGAATGCCGCGCCTTCGCGTGCCCGGTACAGCTTTCGCCGGCGCGGCCTGCAACAGTTCGTCGGGGAGAGTCTTGCTGACGAATGTCCCCGAGCCCACCTTGCCTTCCACATACCCCTCGGACCGCAACTGCTCAAACGCGGTAACAACGGTCGGACGAGAAATTCCATATTGCACAGCCAGATCCCGGGTTGCGGGCAGCCGCGCCCCAGGGTGCAAACGTCCGTCTAGAATGGTAGAGCGCAATTCTTCATAGAGCCAGCGGTACAGCGGAATCCGCGGCCTGGGCCCCCGCAGGTTCAACGGCAACGTGCTGGATTTCTTTGCCATGTCTCCCCAACGTCACCCTCCCAGTTGGTTATTCGACTTAGTTTGTCATTCCGAGCGAAGCGAGGAATCTGCTGTTCGCCCGCGCCGAGAAAATGCAGATCCCTGCTTCGCTCGGGTGACAATAAAGTGGTATGGAAAGAATATAAGATAATGGACATTCCAATCTAGCCAATAGTTCTGTATCGTGAACCTGGAACGTGACTCCCGAATCTTCTTAGGAAGAAAACGGCACGGGAGGGCAAGGCCGTTTCCATTCCACAGGAAAGAGGACCCATGTCGAACAACAACGGAAGATCCACCAGCCTGCGCCTGAAAACCGGCCTCGCTGAAATGCTGAAAGGCGGCGTAATCATGGACGTAACCAACGCCGAGCAGGCCGTCATCGCCGAAAAAGCCGGCGCAGTCTCGGTAATGGCCCTCGAGCGCGTGCCAGCGCAAATCCGCGCCGAAGGCGGCGTAGCCCGAATGGCCTCGCCCAAGAAGATTCGCGAAATCATGGCCGCAGTCTCAATCCCGGTAATGGCCAAGTGCCGCATCGGACATTTTGCCGAAGCCCAAATCTTGCAAGAACTGGGCGTCGACTACATCGACGAGTCCGAAGTGCTCACCCCCGCCGACGAAGCCCACCACGTCGACAAACACGCCTTCACCGTCCCATTCGTCTGCGGCGCCCGCAATCTGGGAGAAGCCCTGCGCCGCATCGCCGAGGGCGCAGCCATGATTCGCACCAAGGGCGAAGCCGGTACCGGCGACGTGGTCCACGCCGTGAAACACATGCGCCAGATCATGCAAGAGATGAAAATCCTGACTGTGCTCAGCGAAGAAGAACTCTACGCCAAAGCCAAAGAACATCAGGCGCCGTACGAACTGGTGAGGATGGTCGCGAAAGAGGGGAAGTTGCCCGTCCCCAATTTCTCCGCTGGAGGCATCGCCACCCCCGCCGACGCATCGTTGGTCATGCAACTGGGCGCCGAATCCGTATTCGTAGGGAGCGGCATCTTCATGCAAGATTCCACCACGTTTGCCAGTCCGCAAGAAGCAGAAAAGCGCGCCAAGGCAATCGTGCAAGCAGCAACGCATTACAACGATCCTAAAGTGTTACTTGAAGTCAGCGAAGACCTAGTGGGAGCCATGAAAGGCCTCGCGATAGCCGCGCTGGACGAAGCCCACATGCTGCAGACGAGGGGATGGTAGAAAGATCACATGGGCGACGAGCAAAACATTGTTGTCATTCCGAAAGACTCCGCCGAAATCGCTAGACTGGAGCTTACGACTGAGCTAGAACGGGTGCTGCAACAGGGAGTGACGCCGATTGTTGAAACAATTACAGGGTTATTTGCCTCTGGGAAATGGGGAGCCGCAGCAGCCGGGGGCAGGATCGTGCAGGGAGCTCTCAAATACAAGCTTTTTCAGCAGGTGTCTAAAGAAATTCAGGATTTGCGCGCGAAGGGCAAGATTGCTGATGATTTTGCCGAGAAAAAGTACGCCTTCAATTCCTGGAAAGAGCTTTTCACTGTCATCGACGAAGAGACCCCTGACGAAGATCGCCTGGAAGCTCTCAAGGCGATGTTCTACGCTGTGAATAAGATCAACTCTACTGACGGCGAGAGGATCGCGAGCTATCAGCTCTTTCAGATTGCAAAAAGATTGACATCGGGCCAGTTGCTGCTGTTGAAAGTGGCGCACGAACGAGCGAAAGACTGGGATTTCAAACCGGATTCTAACCTGGGAGCTCGGGGCTGGCTAGAGGCCGTCTCCCGACGACTGGGCCATCAGATCGTAGGCCTTGTCGAACAAGACGAACGTGTCCTGATCCAGAATGGGCTATTGACGGCCCGATTTCTGTCCGATGATAGCGGGATCAACGACGGAAATGGACGGTTGACACCGTTGGCCTTCACGTTCTGCGAGAAGATCCGGACATATCACGCTGACGTATCTCAAGCTGAGCAGCGAGCCGCCTCATGAAGATCGGAGTACTGGCACCCCAGGGCGATTTCGACGCTCACCGTCGGGTGGCCCATCCTTGTCGCGTTCTGTGCGACAGGGTGGGGCCTTCGACCTCGCGGACGCCATTGCCGTTCGTGTTGTGTAAGGCAGCCGCTTGCCTCTCGGGAGCAAAATGACGTCATGACACCTGCAGTGTCCTACATCCTTAAGAAAGCATTGGCTCTGCCTCCCGAGGCGCGCGCCGCCCTAGCGGGATCGCTTCTTGAGAGCCTCGACGAACAACCGCCTGATAAAGGCAGCTACGCATGAAAATCGGAGTCCTGGCCCTTCAAGGCGACTTCGACGCGCACCGCAAACGGCTCGAAGAGCTGGGTGCTGAAGTTGTACTCGTCAAGAAGCCCGAGCAACTGGACGAGATCGACGGATTGGTAATCCCTGGCGGAGAATCAGGCACGTTTCTCAAATTGCTTGGCGAAGCCGGATTCGAAAAGCTTAAGCAATTCGTTCATGTAAAGCCAACCTTCGGCACCTGCGCCGGTGCAATCCTGCTGGCCAACGAAGTAGAAAACCCAAAGCAGTCCGGATTGGGCGCTCTCGACATCCGCATCCGCCGCAATGCCTACGGCCGCCAGATCGACAGCTCGATCCGCGAAGGCCGGTTGGGTAAGGCACCGCTCGAAATGGTTTTCATCCGTGCCCCCAAAATAGAACGCGTCGGCCCCGGAGTCGAAGTCATTGCCACCGAAGGCAAAGATAACGATCCCGTTGCCGTCCGGCAGGGAAGGGTCATGGCCGCGACGTTCCATCCCGAACTCAGCGATGACACCCGCGTGCATCAATCTTTTCTGAACTTGGTCCGGAACGGAAGCTAAATCCGATCGGCATCCCACCCCAACGAAGCCCACGAAATAATTCTGAAAAAGTTCTTGACATCCTGAATTACGTAACCGTATAGTTACACATTATGCGGAACCGTTCGGTTACACATCCGGCGTCAGCAGAAGCGACCTTCAACGCTCTGGCCGATCCGACCAGGCGCGCGGTCCTGGATCTTTTGCGACAGGGAACTCAGCCGGCTGGGCAAATCGCCCGAGCCTTTCCGGTTTCGCGTCCGGCAATTTCCAAACACCTGCGCTTGCTGCGCAAAGCGCATTTGGTAGAGGAAAGGCGCGAAGGCCGGCATCGGCTTTACCAGTTAAATCCCGGACCGCTAAAGGCGGTCGATTCGTGGCTGGAACAGTATCGCCAGTTCTGGCAAAGCAGCCTGGTTAACTTGAAAACTTTTGTAGAAGCGGAATACGCGAAGGAAACCGCTCGATCGAAACACAAATAACTCCATCGGAGGAAGTGAAGATGAAATCACTACGCATCGCAACCTGTCTGTTATTGTCCGCAACCGCGGTGTTCGCCCAGTCCGAGGCGCAGAAATCATTTGAACAACTGAAAGCGCTCACCGGTTCTTGGGAAGGGAAGAACGCGATAGGAGATCCCGTGCAAGTTTCCTACCGGTTGACCTCCGGAGGGTCTGCCTTGATGAGCGAAATCAGAGGCCACGGCGAGGACATGATTTCAATGTTTAATTTCGACGGCGCCAATCGCCTGCTCCTCACCCACTATTGCTCGGTCGGAAATCAGCCGCGAATGCTGGCGAGCGCTTCGCCTGACGGCAAGACCATCACCTTTAACTTTCTCGATGCGACGAATCTCGACGGCCCCCAATCCGGTCACATGGATCACGTGGTCATCGTGATGCTGGATGCGAACCATCACACCGAAGAGTGGAATTTTACCGATCATGGCAAGGAGATAAAGGAAACTTTCGATTTGAGACGCAAGAACTGAGGTTAGCGAATTCGCGGCGAAGCATTGAAAACAACTTAATCCAGGAGCCAGCTATGGCACACGCTGTGGTAACGTCCGATCAAGATGCAATCGTGAGTGAAGTCCACATCAACGCCCCGGCCGCAAAAGTATTTCAGGCGCTCATCGATCCTAAACAGCTGATGAAGTGGTGGAACAGCGAAGAGTGCACGACCGAGTTCTTTGAAATGGACGCCCGCCGCGGCGGCCAATGGCGGTTCGGAACCAGGAAGAGCACTTTGAACGTCAACGGCGTCAGTCAGTTTTTTTGCCAGGGCGAAGTGCTGGAATACGATCCGCCTCGGCTGCTGGCCTACACCTGGATTGCGAATTGGCACGACGACAAGACCCGCCGGACAGTGGTTCGATGGGAGTTGACGCCGACCAAAGACGGCACTCACGTCAAAGTCACGCACAGTGGTCTGGCGCAGGAAGCCGTGGCCCGCAAGGACTACAGCGGCGGCTGGCCCGGGGTCGTGGAAATGCTCAAGAAATTCGTCGAGAAATAAAAGGGGATCTTATGGCTACAATTGCAACTACTCCCGATCAGGACGCAGTGGTCGTCGAAATCTTCATCGCCGCACCGCCGGAACGCGTGTTCCAGGCGATAACCGATCCCAATCAGGCATCGCAGTGGTGGGGGCAGAAAGGTATGTATCGCATCACGGAGCGGACTGCCGATTTTCGCCCGGGTGGAAAATATTCAAGCGTCGGCGCGGGCGCTGACGGTAAATCGTTTCGCGTGGACGGCGAATATTTGGAAATCGATCCGCCGCGGTTGCTGGTTCATACCTGGATCTCCAGTTGGTGTGGTGCGCTGAAAACCGTGGTGCGATGGGAGTTGGAGCCTCGCAATGTTCATGGATTGCATCATCAAGGACCGCAGAGGGTGGGGACGGGCACAGTGGTGAGGGTCCGTCACGAAGGATTTGGCGCCAATCAAAAGGCAGCGTCCGATCATGCCCAGGGATGGACACGCGTCCTCGGCTGGATGCAGGCGTTCGTCGAGAGGGGAGAGACTGTCGACACGCGCGAAGCCTAATTTGGAGCATCACCGCCTGTAGAGACGTAGCTTGCTACGTCTCCAGTTCCCGCCAAGTTACAATTCTTGAAATGTATTCTCCGCAGCTTCTCGATCACTTTCAGAACCCGCGCAACCCAGGCGAAGTTCTCAATCCGGACGCAGCCGTGCAACTCGAAAATCCAGCGTGCGGCGATATCTTGAAATTGAGCATGAGGATCACGAACGGCCACATTGCGGAGATTTGTTTTCTGTCTAAAGGATGCGTCCCGGCGATGGCTTGCGGTTCGGCACTTACAGAGTTGGTGAAGGGAAGAAGCGTAGAAGCCGCCAGCCGATTGCGCCGGGAAGAACTGGTGGAGGCCGTCGGCGGTTTGCCGGAAGCTTCGACCCACGCCAGCCATCTTGCCATGGATGCGCTTGCGGCGGTACTAAAGCAAATCAAAATCTAGCCACGGATTTCACGGATTAGCGTGGATCTTCAAGAGGCCGGTAGACCGTCCAACCGCGTGCCTGGGCCATCTTTTCCAGATCAGGGTTTGGATTCACTGCGAACCCGTAGCGGGCAATGGCAAGCATGTCGGCGTCCCAGCGGGAGTTGCCAAACGCGGCGTCCGGATCCTTCTTAATGACCTCTCGGATGGCTCGCGGCTTGCCTTCGCCAGACGGAACTCGAATCAGTTGATCGGTGATGCGTCCATTTTCAATCTTGACTGCCGCAGCCAGAATCCTACGTTCGTCGATCCCAAAGTGTTTTGTGGCAGCTCGAATCACCCATTCGTTGGTGGACGACACGGCCCAGACATCGCAACCGGAACTCTGCAACCGATGAATCAGTTCTCGCATCTCGGGAAAAATCCGGCTCACGAAGTTGTCATCAAAGAACCGCTGGGCCGCGCGTTGTAGGTCGGATTCGGCGAGCCCGGCGTGCATGGCTACCATCTCGCCGCACATGTCGTCTTCGCTGACCTTGCCAGCTTTGTAGTCGGCGTAACGCGCGCGCGCCCAGCGCTCGATGTCGTCGGAAAGCAGACCTTCCTTAAGTTCCCAGTCGAAGAAACCTTCACCAGCATCGCCCGACCACAGAGTGCCGTCGCAATCGAAGACAGCAAGTTGAGGTTGGAGCCGGAGCACCGAATCGACGAAAGCAGCGGACTTGGGCGTGGCAGTTGTGATCATGAATTCTGTCCTTCTTAACAGGTTGCTGAAACATCTCAGACTATTGTTATTCCGAGGAGCAAGGCGACGAGGAATCTTCGGTTTGCCTGGAGTAGCCAGCACTGCAGATCCCTCGCTCGGGACGACAACATATCTTAAGAGGCTATCGAGATAATGCCGCATACTCCTCGGGCGTGTCGACATTTAACGTCACCAGAGGATCATCGACGGCAACATAGGCAACGTGCCGCACATTCTGGTGTTCGATGTCCCGCGCATTGGCGATTGAGGGAGCCTTCAAAAACGCTTCGATCATCTCTCTTGCCACCAGAAAGGGATGCCCATGCTTTCCGTTGTATTCGGGAACGACGGCCCAGATGCCGCTCGCCGCCTCCGTGAACAGTGAGCACAAAGCTTTCAACGTGTCCGCATTGACCGGCGGACGGTCGACCAGGGTGACCATCGCGGCGTCGCGGCCATCATTCAAGACCTGCTGCAAGCCGACCTGCAGGGAAGAGAACTGTCCCCGGTCGGGGTCAGGGTTTGATACCAAAGACGCGCCATTGGCGTACACCACGGGAGCGACCGCGACCTCGTTCTTGCCCGCAACTACGATTACCTTTTCGCTAAAAGGCGAGAGGGCCTGGATCGCGGCGGAAAGAAAAGTCTGGCCGGTTGGCGGGGAGCCGGGTGCAACTGGAGGCCAAGGCAGCAATGCTTTGTCGGTGCCCATGCGTTTGGACTCGCCGGCGGCGAGAATCACAGCGTAGAGGCCGGACGCGCGAGTCATGAGGCGAAGATAGCAGAAAGGCAGGATTTACGAATGTCAATTTGCGAATGCCGTCAGCGATGACTCTCGTTTTCTTCGTGAGGCTCGATTGCAGGACTGTCCGCATCCAATTCATTCTTCCTGCTCTTGAACCAGCTCATATGCGGCAACGCCCGTTCTGCATGGCGGCGGACTGCAATCAGTTCTGCGGTGATGGCTACCGCAATCTCCTCCGGTGTAATCGCTCCGATATCCAGTCCGACTGGGGCGTGCACGCGCTCGAAGAGCTGCGCGGGAATACCTTCCTTCGTGAGTTCGCGGAAGATAGTAATCGTTTTGCGCTTGGAGCCGATCATTCCGATGTACTTCGCCCGGCTCTGCACTGCCCAACGCAGAACCCGCATATCGTCGCGGTGTCCGCGGGTGACGATCACGATATACGACGACTCGTTCGGCTCGAGCCGGGCCATCGCCTGCTCGAAATCTTCTGCGATCACTTCTTTAGCATCGGGGAAGCGTTCCCGGCTGGCATAGGTTTCGCGGTCATCGATTACGGACACGTCAAAACCGGCGCCCCTGGCAACTTTGTAAAGATTTACAGACACGTGGCCTGCGCCGAAAATATAAAGTAACGCTGGAGGCAGCACCGGCTCGATGAAAATGTCGAGAGTTCCGCCGCAGACCAAGCCGGTGTCGTACTTGGGATCCTGATTGAGGTTGAAAGTCAGACTGCGAGGTTTCTCGCTCTCCATGACTTCGCGGGCGGCTTGCCAGACTTCGGCCTCGACGCAACCGCCGCCAATCGTGCCCGCGATGGAGCCGTCGTCGCGCACTAGCATCTTTGCCGTCTCGAATGAAGGGATCGAGCCGCGCACGTTGACGATGGTCGCGACCGCGCCTCGCCGTCCTTCGTGCCGCAGCTTGACGATCTCCTCGTAAATGTCCATCTGAAGTTGATTATTGGGTTTTCCTTGGGGCAAGTCAATTCGTTTGGTTGCTTGCTCTTTTCGCTGAGTCGCAGCCTGCCGAAAAACTTTAGACCCAATACGCCTAGCCCCTGTCAAAACGCGCGACAGGAGCAGGATTGCCCCAGAGCTTCGTGAATTGACCGCGCCTCCCGCCCAGAGTATAAGGGACTGCCACTGTTTTCCGGGCTGGTCGCCTACTTAGCTCCCTGAGGAGAATCAATGAAATCCTGCATCCGTCATGGCTTTGCGCTAACTCTCGGTCTTTTGCTCGCGACCAGTGCGTGGGCCCAGTGGTCGTCCGACCCTGCTAAAAATCTGGCGTTGGCTGACAAAGTCGGCAGCGACCAGGTCCAACCGAAGGTGAAGCCGCTGCCCGATCACGGATGGTATGTGAGCTGGTTCGCGCCGCCGGTCGGCTACAGCGTCTACTTGCAGCGTCTCAGCCCCAGCGGGGTGGAGCAGTTCCGGCACGACGGTTTGAAGGTTGCCGCCCTGACTAATAGCTCCACCGAAGATTACGGCTTGGATATCGACACATCGGGCGATGCTCTGCTGGCGTTCCTCGATACGCGGGAAGGGTCGAACCAGCAGGTCACCGCGGCGAAGATGAGTCCTTCGGGCAAAGCTCTGTGGGGAAAGCTCGGCGTGCAATTAACTACAGGCGCGCTTGCTCATTCCGCCCCCAAAATTGCTGGCACTACAGACGGCGGGATCGTGGTTGCCTGGACCACAACCGCCAGCAACAATCTGAACAAGGTCGTGCTGCAAAAACTGGACGCCGCCGGACATCCGCTGTGGGGCGACGGCATCGTGTTCCGGGAAGCCAACTACAACTATGGACTAGCTGACCTGCACGCGGCCGACGACGGATCGGTGATTGTTTCCTGGATTCGGGAGCAGGGCTTCGGTAGCAACCGCTACATCTATGCGAATAAGCTGTCGTCTACTGGAACTCTTCTCTGGGGGAAGCATGTAATCGTGTTCGACGGCGGATCGCTGCAGTTCGGCGCGTTCCCCAGTTTCATTACAGACGGAAACGGCGGTGCGGTTTTTTCCTGGTATAGCAGTAGTCCGGCCCTGCAATGTTTCGCCCAGCATATCCGCGCCGATGGCAGCCGGGCATTTCCGCACAACGGATCAGTGGCGTCGACCGATACCACCAACGTGAGGGTCGACCCCGCGGCGTCTTATAGGATTGCGACGGATGAAGTATTTCTCTTCTGGACCGAAGAGGATTCCACCCAGACCTACAACGGAATCTACGCACAGAAATTCGGCCCCACAGGGGCACGTCGCTGGGGACAGACTGGGCTGGTAGTGGTACCGTTGGGAACGGATTCTGAAATTCTGCCGAGCAACGTCCAGGTCGGCAGCGGCGCGTTGGGGTTCTGGATCGATATGAAAGGTTTTGGGAACGCGAGCATTCAGGCTGCGCGCCTTGAGGATGACGGCAAGGTGAAGTGCGCGCAGTTTCCAGTGTCTACGGCAATGTCAAACAAGGGAAGGCCGGTCGCAGATTTAGTGACTGCAACGGGCCTAGCAGCGATTGCCTTCGAGGACGACCGCATCGGCAACAACGGCATTTACATCCAAAATGTGAAGCGCGATTGCTCGCTGGGACAGAAGTGAGCGATTGACCATTGCGTACAAGGCAAAAGCCCCGGGTCATCACTCCGGGGCTTCTTTGCGTAAGCCAGTGGAACAACCGACCTATCAGTCTAATCGTCCCGCTTAGAGTGCTAGAAGTCAAAGATTACTTTAGTGAGTGGAGACGCACGGACGGCGGTAGATTCGGACCGCAACGGTTGATGAGCCACTCAGCTTGACAGGTCGGGTACAGTGACCACTGGCAACACCCTCCAGATCTCGGCCCGTCAATCAGATACTAGCTTCCCGGCAAGGCAATCTTTGTGAGGTCCGTCACATCGACATCGAACCTGGACCAAAACGGGAATTGAGTTCCTGATTTGTGGTAGTTTCTAAGTTTCTTCGGAGACTGTCGCATGAAAGCCGTTCGTCTTCACGAATTCGGTGGTCCGGAGGTTCTTCGCTACGAGGACGTCCCCAACCCGCAGCCGCGCAAAGATCAGGTTCTGATTCGGGTCAAGGCTTGCGCCCTCAACCATCTTGATATTTGGGTACGTAAGGGTTTGCCGGGAGTGAACCTGCCGCATATTCTGGGCAGCGACGTCGCGGGCGAAATTGTCGAAGTCGGCGAGTACCTCACCGGGTTCAAGATTGGCCAACGCGTCCTTTTGGCGCCCATGCACTTTTGCAATCACTGCGCCAAGTGCGTCGCCGGACTTCAGAATCAGTGCCGCGAATTCACCGCGCTGGGAAATGGCGTCGACGGCGGCTACTGCGAATTGATGGCCATCCCTGCCGTGAACGTAATTCCAATCCCCGACAGTCTGGATTTCATCCAAGCCGCCAGCGTTCCTCTTGTATTCCTGACAGCCTGGCACATGCTGGTTGGCCGAGCCGGCATTCGTCTGGGGCAAACTGTGCTCATTCTAGGCGCAGGTTCGGGCGTCGGCATCGCTGCTATTCAGATTGCCAAGCTATTCCATGCACGTGTAATCACTACCGCGGGAGACGAAGCTAAGCTGGAGAAAGCGCGGGCGCTGGGCGCGGATTACGGGATCGACCATTACAAGCAGAAGATCTCGCAAGAGGTGCGGAAGATTACCGAAAAAGAGGGCGTCGACATTGTGGTCGAGCACGTCGGGACCGCGACTTGGGACGAGAGCATGAAATCGCTCAAGCCGGGAGGGACGATTGTCACCTGCGGCGCGACTACCGGTTACAACGCTGCATTCGATCTCCGCTTTTTATTTTCGCGGCAGCTCAACTTCCTCGGCTCGTATATGGGAACGATGGGCGAGTTACACGACGCGTTGCGGCAAGTTTTCGCCGGCCGTTTGAAACCGGTCGTGGACCGCACGTTCCCTCTGAAGGATTCCCGCGCGGCCCACGAGTACATGGAAGCCAGCCAAATGTTCGGCAAGGTAGTGCTCGTTCCCTGACGATTTATTTCTTCTTCCCCTTTTTGGGACTGTGCGGCTTAGGAGCCATCGGGGCAGCGCCGCCTTTGCCTTTCTTTGGTTTCCTTGGGCCTGTGGGCAACGTGTTGGGAACGATTCCGCCAGGATCGGAAGTGATGATGCTCTTCTTCAGATCCACCGTGACCGTGTCTCGCTGCATGACCTGCCGGTTGGTGACCGTCTTGAATGTCATGGTCAGAGTTTTCGCATCGGTCGTGACTGTCAGGTAGCCAAATTCAACGATGGGATTGATGACCAGGGTATGGTCTCCCGCCTTGACCGGCGCGTTGGGCAAGCCGCCGAACGGAGCCGTCGCCGAAAAACCGCCCGATCCCGCGACTAGGTACGGCGTTTCTTTCCCTTGGACTACGCGCGTGAAGCGCTGATAAAGGTGAGCATGTCCGGAAAGAACAGCATCGGGCCAGAGCCCCGCCGCCTTGCAACATGCATCGATGTCAGCCAGTTCGCCACTCGATCCGCCATGTCTGGCGTCGGCCGATAGCGGCGGATGGTGAACCGCAAGCAGGACAGCCCGCTTGCCGGCGTCGCGGTCTGGTTTCAGCCTTTTCAGTTCGTTCTGCAAAAACGTGAGTTGATCGTCGACCAAAGGGAAGTGCCCTTTCTGCGACGAAATCACTCCAGCTCCGCTGTCCAGAACATTGCTGTACAGCCCGATGATCGAGACGAACGGAGCATCGAGGGTGAAATAAACGCCCGGCTGGGTCATGACGCTGCGCACCAACCCGCCCGCATCCGGGGAGGGTCCGGGCTCGGGGGCGCAGAAATTGGTCAGAAAAGCCGCCAGCGTCGGGACCTGTGGGGCGCTTGAAGATGCTCCGAAGACCATGCCGTCATGGTTTCCGGGGATCGCGAAAATCGGCCGGTCGTAGTCGCGAAAGGGCTCATAAAATTGGTCGTAATAATATTGCCCTTCGCCGAAGTTGTAGATGATGTCGCCGAGGTTGAAGAAAAACGCCGGCCCGTTCACCCCTTGCGCCTGCACCTCCGAAGACATGGCGTCGGCCACTCCGGCCTCGTGCTGAATCGCGGTGGCTGCGGACTGCGACCGGCTTACCTTAGCAGCTCCCGTGTCGCCGACCGCATGGAACGTAATCTTTCCTGCCTGATCGATGGCGTCGGCGATGTCTGTGGGAACGTAGTCAGCCAGATTAATGTTCGGCGCCGCGTTCTGCCGCACTTGCGGGATGGGCTGCACCTGATTCTTGTTGTTGAGGTAGTACGGGGAGTTGTAGTATGCCGCGCTGTTGTTGTCCTGGCGGAAAGAGGTTTCGTCCGGGCTGGGCTTGGGGTCTGCATAAAATTGTCCCTTAGGACCCGTCATTCTTTGTACTGGCACTTCGCACCTCCTTGGAAGGTTTGTTTTATCGTTGGTGATCGCGTCCCTGCGGGATCGTGATCATTGGCGAACGGTGCTCACAAACAAACACCCCATGACGGATGGTGAACACCGCCGCAGAAGCGTTTCAGAGTTTCCTTGGGGCCCGAAATCAGAGGGGAAGACCGGGATAAGCTTAGTCCAAATATTTTCCATGTCAAGCGATTATGGAAACCGGCGGCGCGTAGGGGGTGGACGCCCTCGTCTGCTCGGCGCCGCGAAGGGCCGCAGTTCCGCTACGATCTCTTAGTCCGCGTTGATCGCTTCCCGGTCGAGGCAGCCGGGCTACGTGGTTCGTTGCCCGAGTCAAGGCTCTCGATTTCTTAGCTTGGACGGAAGACGAGCTGCCAAGTAAAATGGATACATGAGTAACGATCTCAGCTTTGGCCCCTACGTCACTACTGAAAACGGCAAGCGAGTCGTCAAAGACCTCACCTACGGCAATCCCACGCCCGAAGGGGTCGTGCTCACCACAATGGACAACGCGGTCAACTGGATGCGCAAGAATTCCATTTGGCCGATGACCTTCGGGTTGGCCTGTTGCGCGATCGAAATGATGTCGATGGGCGCGTCGCGATTTGATATTGCGCGCTTCGGCGCTGAAGTGTTTCGGCCCTCTCCGCGGCAATCCGACCTCATCATCATTGCGGGACGCGTGTCCAACAAAATGGCTCCGGTTATTCGCCAGCTCTGGGAGCAGATGCCCGAGCCCAAGTGGGCGATCTCGATGGGCGCCTGCGCGACCTCGGGCGGAGTGTTCAACAATTACGCTCTGGTGCAGAGCGTGAATCAGGTCATTCCTGTCGATGTCTACGTGCCGGGATGCCCGCCACGGCCGGAGCAGTTGATTTATGCCATCACTCTGCTCCAGGAAAAGATTCAGAAAGAGCGCGGCACGATCAAGCGGGCGCTGAATATCTCCTGAGGTTCACATGCTCCCGGTAACATTTTACGACGCCTATTCCAGTGTGTGGTTAGGATTCTCTCTCGCGCGCAGGCGATGACGCCCGCGCCTACATAAAATACAATTCCTCCTTATGAAATCACTGGAGATTTCTCCGGACGAGTTCCGCCGTTTGTCGGAAAGAGTCACGCAGCTCTCTGCCGACTACCTCCGCGGAATCGATTCGCGCCCCATCTCTCCATCCACCACCGGCGAGGAAGTGGAGCGCCTGTTCCGCGCGCCGCTCAGCGAACACGGCGTGGGCGCCGAGGCGCTGGCTGGGCTTCAGGATGTCATCGAGCATTCGCGCGTGCAGAACGCTCGCTTCTTCGGATACGTGTTGGGTTCAGGCGAACCCGTGGCTGCCGTCGCCGATTTGTTTGCCAGCGTCTTGAATCAGAACGTAACCGCATGGCGTTCCGGTCCGGCCGCCGTTACGGTCGAGCGCACAGTCGTCAGCTGGCTCGCCCAGGCAATCGGCTGCACCGGATTTCGCGGCAGCTTGACCGGCGGTGGTTCCTCGGCCAACCTGATGGGTCTGGCAATGGCCCGCGAAGCTAGAATGCCTGCGAACGAAGTTGGTGTACGCGGCGTCCCGCAGGGAGTTGTCTATGCTTCGGAAGAGGTACACATGTCGATCCCTAAGAGCATCGCCGTCCTGGGCATCGGCAGGAAAAATCTGCGGCTCGTTCCGACAGACGCCGAATTCCGTCTGATCCCGGAGAAACTTGAACAAGCCATCCGGTCCGACAAAGCGGAAGGTTACACCCCAATCGCGGTGGTCGCGTCCGCTGGCACGGTCAACACAGGAGCAATTGATCCGCTGCCGGAAGTTGCCGCGATCGCCCGCCGTTACGGCCTCTGGATGCACATCGACGGAGCCTATGGCGCTCTGGCCGCGATCGCAGCTCCCAGCAAGTTTACTGGCATGGATCTCGCGGATTCCCTATCCCTCGATCCTCATAAGTGGCTTTACCAGCCTCTGGACTGCGGCTGTCTGCTGTATCGCGATGTCAACGCCGCCCGCGCAGCTTTCACGCATACCGGCGATTATGCCAAGACGCATACCGACGATCCGGTCGAAGGGTTCGCGTTCTTTGAGGAATCTCTGGAACTCTCCCGGCGTTTCCGCGCTTTGAGGCTTTGGCTCTCGCTTCGCTATCACGGGTTGCAGGCGTTCCGCGCCGCCATCCAGAAGGACCTGGATCTTGCGCAACGCCTGGCAGGCGCTATCGCCGCGCGGCCGGACTTGGAGTTGCTTGCCCGTGGCGACCTGAGTGCGATCTGCTTTCGCCATCGAGGGACTGAATCCCTGCCAGAGGAGGATCTCAATCGACGGAACGCCACAATTCTCAAGCGCGTCATCCAGCGCGGCCGCGTGTATCTGTCCAACGCCACCTTGCGCGGTAAATTCTGCCTGCGGGCTTGCATCGTCAATCACCGGACCACGGCGGACGACATCGACAGTGTGATCCCAGAGGTGCTGGCGGCGGCAAGAGACCTCTAGCGCCGGCAGTCGTGATACAAACAGTTCATGCAGAAGCGCACTCATTCCACCAGCGGTCCGACCATCG
>Ga0210407_10000873_pt1 | contig 30867 bp, 30 predicted proteins | sample IncBWC27MmetaG_FD_150860 | JGI IMG/M metagenome (GOLD analysis project Ga0210407, IMG submission 150860) | Forest soil microbial communities from Barre Woods Harvard Forest LTER site, Petersham, Massachusetts, United States - Inc-BW-C-27-M | ecosystem: Environmental > Terrestrial > Soil >...
AGCCTGCGGAACCATTCACTTCTTCCACGCGCGTCTGATGCTGTCCGACCAGCCAAAGTTTCAGAAAAACTCGGTTTCTTTCACGAGCAAAAAAGGTTCTTAGGTATGTGCCGTCCTTCCTCAGAATCCAACCGCATTTTCCATTATTTTCCAATTAACAGTCGTTTTGTCGTGTGTAAGTGCCGCCATTTCAGCGTGTTAGGGTTCGCTAGAGGAAGCTTGGGAAGCTTCTATACTGCCATTGTACGACGCCCGCTCTATTCCTAAATTAGCAAAGGAAGCTAGCTGTCGCAAGGCTAGGTTTGCGAGAGCTGTTTGTAGCGGAAGCAGGTTTGCAGGTGGTCATTTACCAGGCCGGTGGCTTGCATCAGCGCGTAGACGATGGTTGGGCCGACGAAGCGGAAGCCGCGCATTTTTAGATCCTTGCTCAGGGCTGTCGCCAGCGGCGTCACCGCCGGAATTTGCTGGTGCTTCTTCCACTTGTTCTGAATGGGCGCGCCGCCCACGAAGTTCCAGACGTATTTATCGAAGCTGCCGAATTCTTTTTGCACTTTGAGGAAGGATTGGGCGTTGGTCACGGCGGCCGCGATTTTCAGGCGGTTGCGGATGATGCCGGGGTCGGCGAGAAGTTCGCGCGATTTCTTTGCGTCAAAATGCGCTACTTTTTCCGGATCGAAGCCTGCGTAAACTTTCTGGTAGCGGGCGCGCTTCTGCAAAATGGTGTCCCAACTCAAACCGGCTTGCGCGCCTTCGAGAATCAGGAATTCAAACCAGCGGTGATCGTCGTGGACCGGGACGCCCCATTCCTTGTCGTGGTAAGAAATGTTCAATGGATTGCCGGCCCAGTGGCAGCGCACAACATCCTGTTTCGATTCCGCCATTCGATCCTCCGCCATTCGTTCGCGTTCGCGCCCGCAGAAACAGCAACGGCCCGCTCCAAAAGCGGGCCGCGCTTCATTCTAATTGTTCTGAAACTCAGCGTGCAATTATCCGAGATGACGATCGAGTGCCTTGGTGATCTGATCCTTGGGAACCGCGCCAACAATCTGTTCCACCACCTGGCCGTCCTTGAAAACGAGCAGCGTGGGGATACCGCGAATGCCATACCGCGTGGAGGAATTCATCGCCTCGTCCACGTTGAGCTTGGTCACCTTGAGCTTGCCCGCATAGTCCTGGGCAATTTCCGCAACCGTCGGAGCCAGCATGTGGCACGGGCGGCACCATTCCGCCCAAAAATCGACCATGACGGGCTGCGACTTGCTTGCAGTCAGAACTTCCGTATCGAAGTTGCCGTCATTCACCGTAAGAATATTATCAGCCATAACTGTTGTATCCTCTTCGGGCTGCTACTAGGCAGCCACTTTCCAGATTAATTAGATGCGGGAACTGTCGTTTGGTTTCTTACCGCCCTGGCAGCCTCATATAGTTTCGCATATTCCGCCGCTGAGGTGTTCCACGAATAATCTTTGGCCATCCCATTCATTTGAATGCGTTTCCAGATGCCCTCGTCGGAGTAGTAATGCAACGCCTGGCGGATCGCATGCAAGAGGGCTGCGCCGGAGTATTCGGAGAACTTGAATCCGGTGCCGGTGCCGTGTTCGAGGTCAAACATTTCGATGGTGTCGTCGAGGCCGCCGGTTGCGCGCACGATCGGCACGGTGCCATAGCGGAGACTGTAAATTTGATTCAGGCCGCAGGGCTCGTAGCGCGACGGCATCAAAAACATGTCGGAGCCTGCTTCTACGAGGTGCGCGAGAGCGTTGTCGTAGGCGATCTTCACGCCGACGCGGCCGGGGAAATCCGTGGCCAGGGCGCGAAATAGATCTTCGTAGCGGCGATCACCCGTTCCTAGCACCGCCAGTAGAATATCTTCGTGCATCAGGTCGCGGGCAATGGTGGCGATCAGGTCGAAGCCTTTCTGATCGGCAAAGCGCGAGACGATGCCCAAAATCGGCCAGTGCGGATGTTCGCGCAAGAGGTGGAACTCTTCCGCGAGCTTTTCTTTGCAGGCCTTCTTCCCTTCCAGATTCTTGGCGGAATATTTTGCGGGAATCAGCGAGTCGCGCTCCGGACTCCAAATGGAGTAGTCCACGCCATTTAGAATCCCCACCAGGCGGTTGGCGCGCGAACGAATCACGCCATCCAATCCGAATCCAAATTCCGGGGTTTGGATTTCCTTGGCGTATTTGGGGCTCACCGTTGTCAGGTAATCCGAAAAAATCAGGCCGCCCTTCAGGAAATTGGCGTTGCCGAAAAATTCGATTCCGCCAGGATGAAACAGTCCCTGAGGAATCCCCGCGCGGGCAAGAGATTCTGGCGGAAAGACGCCGTGATAGCCGATGTTGTGAATCGTGAAGACAACCGGGATGTCCTTCACCACGGGATCATCCGCATAGGAAGAACGCAGCAGCGCAGGCACCATGGCTGTTTGCCAATCGTTGCAGTGAAAAATGTCGGGGGTCCAGACGTGCTTGGCCAGTTCGATTGTGGCGCGGGAAAATTCGGTGAAGCGTTCGGCGTTGTCGGGGAAATCGCGATTCTTGTCACCGTAAATGCCGTCGCGATCGAAATAGAACGGATCGTCGAGGAAGAAGTAACGCACTCCGCGCAGTACCGAGCCATTTTTGATGGCGGGAAAACGCAGGCGTGTGCCCTGAGGAATCGTGAGGCTGGGCATCACAACCGAGGCAGATTTGACGCCGCGGTACCTGGGCAGGAATACCGCCACCTCGTGCCCCAGCTTCACCAGGGCGCGCGGCAATGCCTCGAGGACGTCGGCGAGTCCGCCGGTCTTCGCATAGGGCAACGCTTCGGAAGCTACAAAGAGAATGCGCATGGGTTCGGTACGAAATTCCTACGCTAGCGGAGGCACCGGCCAGCGTCAACCGGATTCGTCCGCGGGTTTTTGATCCGTTGCCTGACTTCAGAATAAGGAAGACGTGACTGGGAGGCTCGGAAAGCTGGCTATTGGGAAGGTTCAGCTGCTCCAAGGGTGCATTCGCGGAATCCAGCGCGGAACGTTTCGGCAATATTCTTCATAGTCCGCGCCAAACATTTTTTTCAGAGTCGGTTCCTCGTAGAATTTCACGAAGAGGGCGACGGCAGCCATCGCGACCAGCAAAATCAGGAGTACACCGCGGCTGGCGTGCCCGAAAACAATCCACAAGCCCGTCCAGCCGAGGAAGAAGCCGACGTACATCGGGTTTCTGACGTAGCGATAGAATCCGACCACGACCAGCCGCTGAGGAGGAACAAATGGCGCAGGCGTTCCGCGCCCCGTGCGGCCGAAATCCCATACGCATCGCATCGCGACGGAAAAACCCAATACGGACGGCACCGCCCCAATCCATCGCCAAGGCGCGCCACGGGCTGCCACAACGTCAAAACCCAGCCATCCCGGCAGCAGCCAGAACCACAGCGCAAAGAACGCAGCTCCAACCGCCAACGAAAAGATTGTTGTTAGCCAGATTGCGCCTGCGGATTCCGAGGAAGGTCCGTTCGTCATGACGAGTTCCCTCTTGCCAAAGTATGTGCCGTTGGTAAATCGCCAGCAACCCCGGGGATTGATCCGCCAGGCGGCCCGTCTGCCCCCGGGGAATTCAACTGCTGGTAGACTGGCAGAAGATTTTTTATGGCCAGACAGAAGCTTGGACAACATTTCCTGAGTGATGCGGGGTGGCGCGAAAAAATCGCGCGGGCGATTCGCGTTTCCGAGCACGGGATGGAAACGCCTGTAAATCCGGCCGCTGCGGATTATTGCTGGATAGAGATTGGCGCGGGGCATGGGGAGATGACCGAGTACCTGGTGCAGACCGGGGTGCCGGTTTACGCCGTCGAGTTGGATCCCTCGCTGATTGGGCAGCTTCAGCGACTCGCTAGCAAACACCAGAATCTCACTATCGTCCCTGGCGACGCACTGGAAGTCGATCTTCCCGCTCTTGCCCATGGCCGGCGCATCCGGCTCTACGGCAATCTTCCCTATTACATAACTTCGCCGATTCTCCATCGGTTTTTTTCGTTCGCAGAGCAGATCGACGAAATTCACATCGTGATTCAACTGGAGGTGGCGCTGCGCCTGGCCGCGGAGCCGGACGACCCGGATTACGGCTACCTTTCCGTGGCCACGCAGTATTACACGCGGCCGGAATTTGTGTTCAAGCTGCCGCCCGGGGCGTTCAACCCGCCTCCGGAGGTGGCATCGGCGCTGGTCACCCTGCGACTGCCCGGACCTGGCGCGCAATCCGGCGCCGGCGACCCGGAAAAGTTTCTAAATTTTGTGAAGTTGTGTTTTGCGCAAAAGCGAAAAACGCTGGCGAACAATCTTCGCCAGATTGCGAAGCCACAGCAGATTCGGGATTTGCTAAAGGAATTGGAACTCAGGGAGGATGCGCGCGCGGAACAGTTGAGCGTCGCGCAATTTGCCGCGGTTTACGGGGCTATTTCTTCAATGATTCCAGCAACCGGTCCGGGTAGTCGGACATAATCCCGTCGACACCAGCGGCTTCGAGCAACCGCATGTGTGCGGGCGAATTGATGGTCCAGCAGACGACCTGCAGGTCGCGCTTGTGCGCTTCTTTGAGGAAATTCGGTGTCATCAGGTCGCCGCGCACGGCGAGTTGCCGGGCGCCGATTTCGAGCGCCTTCTCGAAAGGATTCTCGAACTGGCCGTCAAACAGCAAGCCGGTCATCAGAGTGGGCTCCAGCTTTCGCAAGCCCGCCAGAATTCCCGAGTCGAAGGAAATGATCACGACGCGCGGGATCTCACCGGAGTCGCGCAGATTGCTGATGAGCGCGTGCTCGCCTCCCCAAAAGCCGTTGGGTTTCAACTCCAGGTAGAACACGACGTCGTGCTTGCGGGCGAACTCCAGAACTTCCACGAGCGTGGGCACGCGTTCACCGATGAATTCGCTGGCAAACCAGGAACCCGCATCCAGTTTGCGGACATCCGCGAGGGTCATCTGGTGTATTTCGCCGCGGCCGCTGGTGGTGCGTTCGAGGGTTGAGTCGTGAATGGCGACAAAATGGGCGTCGCGCGTCAGGTGCAGGTCGGTCTCGATGAACGTGACACCTTGCGAGATTGCGCGGCGAAAGGCCGCGAGCGTATTTTCCGGGGCGTACCCGGAAGCACCGCGATGGGCGATGGCCAACACTGAACAGCGTCCTCCCGGGGCAATCGAGCAGAGTTTCGGAGGAAGAAGGGCGCGATTCCCTGTCGTATGCTAACACTGACGGCAAACGTACACGCACGAAGAACACGCAGTCGTAGCCAGCTCATTAATGGTTCCAGGCTTGTAGCTCGGGCCTTCAGGCCTGAGGATTTTCACTGCCACAACAGAGCCGTGTTATTGCGATGAAAACCCTCACCCCTGGAGGGGTGAGCTACAGGTTTGCCGCCGGAAACAATCTGTTATCAATCGAAACGCTTTTGGTAATCTGAATGACATGCAGTGCGCTTTTCACAAGAGAGGTACGATCCTCTTCTCACTTTTGCTATCGCTGCTTGCGCATTCGCTGCCGGCACAACATCCCGCTACGCCCAAATCGGCGAAAGTGGAAGTTAAGCCCGACGAACCACAGCTCCCGCGCGAAATCCGGCACCAGCTTTTTGTGCTTCCCTATTATTCCGTTTTCGACTACATCGCGTTCAGACTCGACGGCGACAAAGTCACTCTGACGGGGTATGTTTTGCGCCCCACGCTGCGGGCCAACGCCGAAGCTGCTGTGAAGAGCCTCGAAGGAGTCTCTGCGGTTAAGAACCTGATTGAGGTCCTTCCCAAATCGCCGAGCGACGACGACTTCCGGCGGGCTGTCTACCGGGCGATATTCGAGGACTCCACGCTCCAGCGTTACGCCGTTTCGGACGTGCCCGTCGTGCACATTCTCGTGCGAAACGGAGAAGTGACTCTGGAGGGCGCAGTTGCGACTGACGCTGAAAAGAATCTCGCCTCCACGCGCGTTGCCGGGGTCGCTGGCGTTTCCGCCGTCAAGAACAACCTCTCCGTACATCCGAAGGGCGCGCCTGCCAACTAGCCAGCCGTTCGAAACTGTCGCAAAATAGTCGGGGGGCAATTCTATTGGCTGAAGCGAAAGATCCGTACACAAACAAGGGCGACGGGAGCGACACGCCGGCCCGGCAGAAACTTGTTGCATTGCGGCAGGCGCTGCTTCGTCTGCACAAAACCTTGCTGGATATGGAGCGGCGCGATTACGAGAAGGCTCACGGAGTGGTAAGCACCGGCGAACTGTTCCGCCTGGTGGTGGGCAACGAGCAGTTCGAGTGGCTGCACAATATTTCGGAGTTTGTGGTCCGCATCGACGAAACGCTCTCTAGCGAGGAACCTGTTACCGACGCCGACGCTCATGGCCCCATTTCGCTGGCGCGAAAACTTTTCGCCCCGACGGAAACCGGCGACGGCTTCCAGAAACAATATTTCAACGCTATCCAGCGCGATCCTGCCGTGGTGATGGAGCATGCCGAGCTGGTTCGCCTGTTTAATACCGAACCACCGGACGCCGAGGGGTAGAAGAGCTTTTCCCGTGCGGGGAAAAAGTCCGCGACCTGCTGTTCGCATCTCGCCAAACGCCTCGGAATTCGCCTAAACTACCCGAATCTGGCGGAATGCATTTGCTCCATCGAGGGCCCAAGGAGCCTCATGACGGAAAAAAAATTGGTTTTGCGCGGTAATGGTGGCATCTTTCGCTTCTGTCTTCCATTTCTGGCGTTTCTCTTCGTCCTCGATCCTCTTGTTACCGCAAAAACTACCGTCGACTTTGATCCCAGAATCGACTTTTCCAAGTTCAAAACTTTCGCCTACCTCGGCGGCGTGGAAAACCTTGTGTCGATCCAGATGAATCCTGACCTGATCAACATACGGTTCCACCACATGGTGGTGCGGGAGTTGGAAAAAAAAGGTCTGCATGAAGTGAATCCCGGGCAGAATCCCGACCTGATCGTGCGCTATTGGGCCAATCCGGAAACACAGGTGGATGTTTCTGTGATGGGCAATTGGGGGCCCTATGGGCCTTATATCGGCAATGATTGGGCATCCGCCTATAACGCAGTAACTGCCAGCAGCCACCATCTAGGGATGCTGATCCTGGACCTTATCGATCCGAAAGCCAAAGCGCTGGTCTGGCGCTCCTATCTGGTGCGGAAAATGAGCGACCCGGACAAGGATCCGAAGAAAGCCGAAGATGAGTTCACCGACAGTTTCAAGAGCTTCCCTCCTTCGGAAAAAGAGAAGGAAGAGAAGCGCCAGGAGCGTGCTCGGGAGTCTCAAGCGAAGAAAGCTTCTTGAGCATGCATACGACCGGCGGCGCCGTGCATTTTCCCCGGGAATCGTGTAACTTCCCGCCCACGTGAGTATCCTAAACGGATAGCGGCACCGACCGAGGAGAATCTTTATGGCTACACCTGCACTGAATAAGGAAGAGGCGGTTCGCAAACGCTACGCGGAGGGGGCCAGGAAGAGCGAAGCCTCGCTGTGCTGCCCCACCAGCTACGACCCGGCCTTGCTGAAGGCGATTCCCGAGGAAGTGCTGTCCATTGATTACGGCTGCGGCGATCCAACGAAATATGTTCAGGCGGGAGACACGGTGTTGGACCTCGGCTCGGGTTCCGGAAAAAACTGCTTCCTCGCCTGCCAGATTGCCGGCCCAACGGGCCGCGTGATCGGCGTGGATATGACCGATTCGATGCTGGAGGTTGCGGAGCGCAACGCGCCGGAAGTGGCGCGGAGGCTGGGCTACGCGAACGTGGAATTCCGAAAAGGGAAAATCCAGGACCTGCGGTTGAACATGGCGGAAGTGGACACCTGGCTTGCCGCGCATCCCGTACGCACCGCTGAGGATCTGGCGGAACTGGAATCGGCAATGAGCGAATTGCGCGCCACGCGGACGCTGATTGCGGATGATTCGGTGGACGTGGTGATTTCCAACTGCGTGCTAAATCTGGTGCGCCCTGAGGATAAAAGACAACTGTTCACGGAGATTTTCCGCGTGCTGAAGCGGGGGGGCCGGGCCGTCATCTCCGACATCGTGTCCGATGAAGATGTGCCGCTTGCAATGCAGCAAAACGCGGAGCTATGGAGCGGCTGCATCTCCGGCGCGTTTCGCGAGGATCTCTTCCTGGACGCATTCGAAAACGCGGGCTTCTACGGCATTGAAGTTCTGGAACGCCAGCAGGAGCCGTGGCGCACCGTTGAAGGCCTCGAGTTTCGCAGCATGACAGTGGCGGCGTACAAGGGCAAGCTGGGGGAATGCTGGGAACACAAGCAGGCCGTCATTTATAAGGGGCCGTTCCGCCAGGTGGTGGACGATGACGGGCACGTACTGCGCCGGGGAATGCGGGTCGCGGTTTGCGAGAAGACCTTCCAGATTTATTCGAAAGCTCCCTATCGCGAATCGTTCGCGCTGGTTCCGCCACTGGTTCCCGTGGCGAAAGAGGATGCAAAGCCCTTTCCCTGCACCAGTGGAACATTGCTGCGCAATCCGCGAGAAACCAAGGGCGAGGACTATTCGCTGACCACGGAAGCGCCGGTGGATTGCTGTTCGCCGGGCGACCGAAAGAGCGGGTGCTGCTGATGGCCGTTGCCAATTCCCCGTTTCCGATCTTGCCCCGCGGCAACGGGCATGCCGAAAGGTTCGCGCGAGTATTGCGAGAAAACGGAACGGCGGAATTGCTGCGCGCGGAAACGACCACGCTGCAAATCAATGTCGGCAAACTTTGCAATCAGGCCTGCCATCACTGCCATGTGGACGCAGGCCCCAAACGCACCGAAATCATGACCGCAGAGATCGCACGGCGTGTGATGCAGATTCTAGCCGGGAGCCCAAGCATAACCACGGTGGACATTACCGGAGGCGCACCGGAGCTGAACCCGAATTTTCGCTGGCTTGTCGAGGAGTCGCAGCGCCTGGGCCGGCACGTCATCGACCGCTGTAACCTCACGGTGCTCCTCGAAGAGACACAGCACGATCTCGCGGTATTCCTTGCCGCGCGGCGCGTGGAGATTATCGCCAGCTTGCCCTGCTACACCGCGGAGAATGTGGACAAGCAGCGCGGCAAGGGCGTTTTCGAGAAAAGCATGGATGCGCTGCGCAAGCTCAACGGCCTGGGATATGGCATGCCCGGCTCTGAGCTGAAATTGAGCCTGGTCTACAATCCAGTGGGCCCCTCGCTGCCTCCGCCGCAGGCGAAGCTCGAGGCCGACTATAAGCAGCACCTGCGCGAGGAGCACGGGATTGAGTTTCATCAGTTGCTGACGATTACCAACATGCCGATTCACCGGTTCGAGGAGGACCTGCAGCGCCAGGGCAAACACGACGCTTACATGGAATTGCTGAAGAGGAATTTCAATCCGGCGACTTTGCACGGCCTGATGTGTCGTTCGCTGGTAAGCATCGGCTACGACGGTAAACTCTATGATTGCGATTTCAACCAGATGCTGGATATGGAATTGGAACAACCGGGAAGCGCGGCTACGGTTTGGGACGTAGAGACTTTTACTGGGTGGGCGGGCCGCCGCATCGCGACCGCTGGCCATTGTTTTGGGTGTACGGCTGGCGCGGGGTCCAGTTGCACGGGGGCGCTGGCATAGCTGCTGTAAGCATCAACTGGATCAACCGCACCGACCTGAAGGTCGGCCACTACAAATGCGCTTCTCTCGCTTGTACTGGTGAAGCTACCAGTTTGTCGTAGACAATCTTGCCAGTTGAATCCAGGCGGCCGAAGGTGAGGACTCCTGTCGGGCACATCTGCACGCAGGCGGAGCAGCGCACGCACTCGGGGTCTTCCATGGGCATGCCTTTGTTGGCGAAATTCATCACGTCAATTCCCTGGTGGCAAACGGAAGTGCAGACGTTGCAGGAAATGCATTTCTTTTTTTCAGGGAAAATGCGGTATCGCGAGAATCGCGCGTAGATGTGCATCAGGGCCGCGAGTGGGCAAGCAAACCGGCACCATACACGCCCGCTGAACCAGAAATACATGCACAAGCCGATGATTCCGGCGAGGCCGATATCCACAATGTGGTAGTAGTTCAGCTCAACGCCAAGCACCGACCACCGGCTCAACATTCCAGAAAATAGTTGCGCTGATGCGCGCCCAAGTTCCGAGTTTGGCGCCAACCAGCTGGCAAACCGGAATGCTGCAATCAGCAACGCAGCAAACAGGATTACCTGCCCGGTCATATTCAAGCGATTCCAGAACGGCCCGTGCGGCATTTTTTCGCGATGCGTGTCGCCCATGGTTTCCGCCAGTCCGCCGCACGAGCAAATCCAGCCGCAATAGGCGCCCTTGCCCCAGCGATAGACGATCAGCGGAATGATCACAAAAGTTTGCACAAACGAAATCGCCAGCCACCACCACATTGGTTGCGAGGTGAAGACGTTCCAAATGAACAGCGGCCACGCGAGGACGAATCCGAAAGCGCGCCAGTATTCGCGGCCGTGATCGTAATTGACGATCGGGAAGAGATTATCCGCGATGGTTTTCATCAACCCGGAATCGAACCACCCGTTGTGACCCATCAGCGGCAGGACAATGTAGGGCAGCAAGAAGAGAGGGATGAATTGAAAGGACATCAGCGAATACGTCTGCAAACGGACGTACGGCGTGTTGCGTCGTCGAATCCGCCGCAAGCCAAACGCAAAGATCGCCAGCGTGTAGGCAGCGGAGTAATAAAATCCGGGTTGCGCCAGGTCGATGGCCAGTGTTCCGAGAAGCGTGCTTGGATTGGCGGAAGAAGCTGCGACTGAACCGCCCAGGGCGTGCAGCCAGCCCGGCACGTTGAACGGAAACCAATGCCGTTGCTGGAAAAGCTGGTTCAGGTGGCTGCTGGCCTTCCAGATATAGACAAACGAGCAGAACGCGACGAACGCCAGGAAACTGACGGCAGTTGCGGCGGACCACTCGCCACGAATCGGAATTCCCGAGCGGCGGAAAAAATCGAGCGGAGCTTCTCTGCCCAGCATCGTGAAGGCAACGTCGTTCGGAAGCGACTCTGTCTTGCCGGTGGCGTCGCGCAGGGTGGCGGTTGTGGCCTCGATCTTCTGGACCGTGGTTTCCATCATCAGCCGGACGCTGCCCGGCGCTTTGTCCCCGCGCATTTCGGAACTCGCCGCCGTGGTCACGCGTTCGGAGGTGGGGCGCTCTACTGCAACGCGCGCCGCGGGATCCTTTACCAGCATCTGCAACTTCTCTACGTTTTCCGGCTTCGGCCGGGCGAATTCTTTTTTGCGACAACTGAGCGTTACTTTGCCCCCGCACGCCGCAATGGCGATTGCAGTCTCCAGCGCGGTGTCGCCGCCGCCGACCACGAGGGATTCCTTGCCGGCAAACTCCTTCGGATCGAAGAGGCGGTTGTAGACCTTGTCGAGATCTTCGCCGGGGCAACCAAGCTTGCGGAAATTACCGCTTCGGCCGATGGCCACGATGACGCGGTGCGCGCGTGTTGTCTTTCCATCGGCATGGTGCAGCACCAGCAGATTGCCGGAGCGCTCCAGATGGTCGATGCGCGCGGCAACGGGCTCAATCCCCGAGGCGCGCTGCTGAGCTTCCATCTCCTCGACCAGCGCCTCTTTCACTGTGGCGTTGAATTGCAGGCCGCCGTTGAGCTTCAATTCGGCGGGGTACGTGTAAATCGGCTTGCCCTTGGGAAAATTTACTACCGTCGAGAAAAGCTGGGTCGCTTCGTAAACCGCGAAGCGAAGTTGCGCTTTCTTCGCCTCGATACCCGCTGAAACTCCGGCGACGCCCGCGCCGATGATGGCCAGGTCCAGGACATCCGGTTGCGAAGTGTCGCGCTTCTGGAAATCCGGCTCCTTGAGGATTGCCCGGACCGCGTTTGTGGCCGTTTGCGACGAAAATTTCAGCAGCGGGATACCGGAAAGGTCTCCGGCGATGCGCACACCGGGAAGATTGGTGATTCCGTTTTCACCTGTGACCGGCAATTTCTCGACGGTTCCTGCCGGCCAGCGGGTGTGCAACCAGCGGGTATATGCCGCAATGGGGTTGAGCATGATCTCCTTACCAAATCACGCCAAAGACCTAAACGCAAGCTTGGCGGTTGTATCGGCGTATCCATTCGACTCAGAGCCCACGGAAAAGTTTCAAGTTTCAAGAAAGAAATTGGCAGAGGGATACATGCTGAGGCATCCTTTGGTCGGGCTTGGGCATTAAATACCAAGGCCGTGCTGACGTTCAGGACAGAAAACGCCACCGGCGGGAGGTAGCCGCCGGGTCATTCGGATTGGGGTGGGAAAACATGAGCGATTGCACACATCAGAGCCACATTCACAAAGTGACAGCGCACACCAAGGGCTGCGAAGAGTGCCTGAAGATGGGCGATACCTGGGTGCACCTTCGCCTGTGCATGGAGTGCGGGCACGTCGGCTGCTGCGACTCCTCCAAGAACAAGCACGCAACGAAGCATTTTCACCGCACTAAGCACCCGATCATGCGGTCGATCGAGCCCGGGGAGAACTGGGGCTGGTGCTTTGTGGATGAAGTCGAACTCGACTTCTCGTAGTAAAAGAAGTGTCTCTAATCCTATACGACCGGTCTCAGTCAGCTTCGCGGTCAGCGTCATAGTTGCTCCAGACGCACCCTTGTCCTAGGCCGCATTGTTTCCCCCAGAAATCATTCCAAAAATCCCCCGGATTTCGGAAATGCAAAAGATAAGTTTTGCCGTCTGAGTTATAGAAATGACTGGCCTTGATTAGTTGTGGAATCTTCTTTCCCTCAATCCACTTAGGATCCACCGTATGGGGGTACTCTCCGGTTCGCGTCTTAGCAGCTTCGATCGTGGGGATCAGGTCGTCGCAAAAACGCATCGCCTCTCGCCGCAAAGGCTCATATCGGTATTCACGAATCTGCCAGAGAGCGAGTGTGATGCCGACAATTAACGCGACACCGACAATTATTAAGAGACTTTTTAGAAAAATCTTCAAGTATCGATGCATTTGTCGATCCGGGGTTTCTCGCCTGCAATCCAAAGCTAATCAGACATCATTGTTTTGTCCCCAAGAATTTCATCGAGAGCGTGCGTAAACTGTGCCGCAGCGGCTGCAGTGAAGCAGAGCGGGGGGCGAAGCTTAATCACGTTGTGGTGCGGGCCATCCGTCCCAGCGAGAATTCCCTCTTCTCTTAATCGGTTCACCACGTAGGAAGCCTGCCGGGTTGCAGGGGCGCGCGTCTCGCGATTGAGCACCAAGTCGATCCCCAGGAAAAGACCCAACCCGCGCACGTCACCGATCAACGGGTGCTTGGTCTGTAACAGGCGCAGATCGCGCAGCCACTCCGTCCCGACGGTCAGGGCATTCTGCTGCAAATTTTCCTCGCGCAGGACATCGAGCACCGCCAGCCCGGCCGCGCACGCCACCGGATTCCCGCCAAAGGTGCTGAAGAATTCCATCCCATTCGCGAAGGAAGCCGCAATTTCGCGCGTCGTCACCACGGCGGCCAAGGGAAACGCATTCCCCATCGGCTTCCCGAACACCACGATGTCCGGTACCACGCCTTGCGTTCCAAAGCCCCAAAAGTGCGTGCCCAGCCGGCCGAAGCCGACTTGCACTTCGTCCGCAATGCACACCGCGCCATCCGTGCGGACGTGTTGATAAACTTCCGCCAGATAATTCGGCGGAAACACAATCTGCCCGGCGACGCTAGGCAGCGTTTCCGCGATGTAGGCCCCCACGCGCTGCCCCTTCTTTTTGCAATCGGCCAGAATCTCGCCGACGTGCGCGGCATATTTTTTGCCGAGATCCGCTTCGCCCCGGCGATACGCTCCGCGGTAGTCATCCGCGATCGGCGCCACGTGCACCCACGGCTTGCGTCCACGGCCGCCCGGACCATTAAATTTATAGGGACTGATATCGATTAGAGTTGACGTGTGCCCATGATAGGCGTGCTCGAGGACGATCACATCCTCGCGTCCCGTGTGTGTCCGTGCCAACCGCAGCGCCAGTTCATTAGCCTCGCTGCCCGAATTCAAGAAGTAGCACACCTGCAGGGGATCCGGCAGCAGAGCCGTCAACCGCTCCGCATAACGAAGAATGTTGTCGTGCAGATAGCGGGTGTTTGTGTTGAGCAACGCCACTTGATCCTGAATCGCGCGCACCACACGGGGATGGGAATGCCCCACCAGTGGCACGTTATTATAAACGTCCAGATAAGCGCGACCCGCCTCGTCGTAAAGATGCTGCATGGAACCGCGCACGATCTTCAGCGGCTTGTCGTAGGAGAGCGAAAGATTTCCACCCAGCAGCCGCTTGCGCGCGGCCAGCGATTCCTCAAACGTGAAGTCTTTTGCCGGTTCGGCCCTCACCCCGCTCGCGCGTTTGCTCCCGGTGATCGGCGCGACTTTGCCGGCCGTGGCCCGAAAATATTCCAGGGCGCTTCGCGAATAGATCGAGGCCAGGCGTTCCAGCGCCGCCCACGCCGGCTCTTCCGAAACCGTAACGTAAGGATCATCGCGCACCAGCGATTTGCGATGCGCGGAATTCACAACGCTGACCGCAAGCCGCGCGGCCATGAGCGGGAAAAAAGCCGCGATCTCTTCGTTAGAAAGCGGCAAGGCCTGGTGGTATCCAGCTAGGACCGCCCCGGCCGCGGCCAGCGGATCCTGTTTGCCCAAAATCGCGTAGGCGGCCGCGATTGCCGGTTCCCCAACCGTAAATCCTTCGTGCATGTCGCCAAAATCGATCAGGGAAACTACACGTTTCGTGTTTGGATCGACGAGAGCGTTGTGGTCGTTTGCGTCGCCATAAATCACGCTTCGCCGCAGCAGTGGAAATCGCGGGACTGCTTCTTCTTCAAAGAGATTGAGAAACTTCTTGGCCAGCGCGCGGCGGTCTGGTTCAGCGATATGGCCGAGATAGTCGCGGGCCCAGTTGGAGCGGGAGAGATCCCACTTGAGAAAACGCTGCGCGCAGGGATGCACAAAATCCAGCAGCGCTACGTCAAGCTCGGCCAGCAATCGGCCCAGCGAGCCAAGCAACTCCGGGGAGTGGGGCTTGGTTTCCGCAAGCGTCGCGCCCGGTAAATAGGAGAGCATCCACACCAGCCGCGAAGTTTCGTCTTCGAGCGTGACCCGCGCGCAAAGTTCGCCGCGGCTAGTGGGAATTACACGCGGCAAAGCGAGATGCGGCGCTTTGGCCGCCAGATGCGTGAACGCGCGGCACTGCATGTCCACGAACGCGTCCTCTCGCGCCGGGTGCATCATTTTCAGAACAAACGCTCGCGAATCGGCCGTCTGGAGGTGAAAATTGTCGTCGTATTCGCCCGGCAGCGACCGGATTGTGGTTGCCAGTCCGTACAATTCCGCGGCAACGCGGGCAGCCACATCGGTGGTGAGCGGGGCCGCAACTCTTGCTTCGGGCATCATGCGCCAAATTGTAATGGGCCATTCGCGGTTCGGCAAATGCGCGGGCTCGATGCGCTGCACTTTTTCGGCGCGCGAATCAAGTGCGAGTCGCTGCACGTATCGTGGGTGGCGCTACTCACCTCCTAAAAGAGATGATAATATTTCAGGTATCGCAAGCCGCGGCGCCCAGCGGATACCCAGGCAAGACAATCATCTCAGCGGCATCGTTACATTCATTTCACATTCAAAAATGGGGGGAAGTATGAATCGTAAATGGGCAACACTCGGAATGGCGGCAATGCTCGGACTGGCCGCCGGCTGCAACAAAGGCGACACCTCAACGAATCCGTCTACCGACAGCAGTCAACCTGGCTCCGACCAGTCGGCCGCGGGGCAGAAGGCCGCTCCGGAACCTCCGAGGCCGATCACGGTTCCTGCTGACACGCCAATCACGGTAGTTCTGTCGAGCACCATCAACTCCAGAGTGGCCAAGCCGGGGGATGAGTTTGAAGCTACGGTTTCCGAGCCGGTGGTGGTTGAGGGACGTACCGCCATTCCGAAGGGAGCGCATGCGAACGGAACCGTCGCTGACGCGAAGAAACAGGGCACGTTTAAGGGCGAAGCGATTCTGGCCATCCGCCTGACTCGCGTCGAAATTCACGAGAAAGGCTACACGATTTCGACGAGTCCATATGGCGGGACGCAAAAAGGCAAAGGCAAGCGCACTGCGGTCGTCACCGGCGGCGGCGCGGCGGTCGGCGCACTGATCGGCGGCTTGGCCGGCGGCGGCAAGGGAGCGGCGATTGGAGCGGGCGTCGGTGCGGGAGGCGGGCTGGCGGCCTCTGGCGCGACCGGGGGCAAGAACGTGGAGTTTCCCGCGGAAAGTGCTATCACCTTCAAGCTGACGGAACCCGTTACCATCGAAAAGTAGAGAATTCCGTATCGGAAACTATAAGGGCCTCCAATCCATAGGATCTGGAGGCCCTTTTGATTTTCAGTTGGGATTTTCCAACAAATAAAGGTTGCACAGATTACGTGACCACGGGCTGCGGCTTGTCGGAGCTGGGGCAGGCACGAAGCGCAAACGGAATCATCAACAGGGCCGACGCAAGCGGCAACATAAATCCAAAACGGAGGGAGTGTGTTTGCGACGCCACCACGCCCACCAACCACGGAATCAATGAGCTTCCAATTCCCGCTGCGCCGAAAAAGAGCGCGGCCAGCCAGTTGGCATCATCCTGGAAACGAGCCGCCAGCCAGGTGACGTAAATCGGGTATTGCGGCCCGCAGCCGAGACCCGCAAGCAACGCGCCAACGTGCAGAACCGAGGGAGACTGCGCAAACGCGACCAGCGCAACGCCAGCGGCGGCCAGCACCAGCCCTCCCACGGAAAGCGATCGTTGGGAAAAATATCTCAACGCGACCGGAAGCAGGAAACGGCCGAGCAGCAGGAAGCCATAAAAAAATGCGGGCCCCGCCGCCATCCTGGCCGGATTAAAGCCCACCATCTGTTTTTCATCCAGAGCGACCCAACCACCGACGGAGATTTCGATTCCGACGTACAGAAAAAAGAGCAGCGCCAGTGAAATCCACGGCGCAGGCCGCAGGGTGGCGCGCCAGACCTCGAGCGAACGGCTCGGACGGGTCTGAGCGGAACCAACAGGCTCTGTTTTCTGCACGAAATGCGCCACGGCCAGCGCCAGGAAGCACATGGCGAGCGCTCCCGAGAGCCAGCGCAGGTTGAGTTTGCCGAGGAAAAAAGCGACCAGGAAGGGGCTCGAGACAGCGCCGACTCCCCAGGAGAAATTCAGCAGGCTGACCGCTGCCGCCACGTTCTTGGACGGCAACTGAGTCGCACGCAGGTTTACAGAAGGAGTTACCAGGCCGTATCCGGTCCCGTAAATCGCGACGCACACGGTCGAAAAAAACCATGGTCCAAGGCCAAGGCACGCCAAACCGAACGCAAAGCAAAAGTATCCGGCGCCGATTAGCTTCGAAAAACCCAACCGTGGCAACAGCCAACTCGTGGCGAGTGTGCCCAGGAAGCTTCCGAAATACAGAGTAAAAAAAAACACAGCTGCCTGTCCTTCGGTCAAGTTCCAGCGGTGGGTAAAGTACGGGAGCACAGGGCCAAGCATGGTCATGCTGACGCCGATGAACACAAATCCCAGATGGAGATACGCCCATTCCAGGCGCGCATCGGAGGCGACGGAGGGTTGGGCGGGAGACGCGGCAGAGTTATTGGACATTTGCAGTATGGCCATTCAGTGTCCCACGCCCATCTAATCCGAACAAGGCAAACGGGTTGCCAGGCCACAGGGCTTACGTTTCCCTAATGTGGGACTCACCGTTTTCTTAGAGTGTTTGGCTATTCTATGGATGCACCAGGAGCAAATATGCGTGACCTTATTTTTGCGATATGCACCATCGTGTTTTTTGCTGTCAGTGTCCTCTATCTGCGCGCTTGCGAGCGCCTGAAGTGAACCGGTAAAACCATGCTAGGAAACATTCTACTTATCGTGATCTCTCTTTTACTCTGCGGCTATCTTCTTTACGCCTTGCTGAAACCGGAGAACTTCTAATCATGACCGGCAACGGGTGGTTCCAGATTTTTCTATTTTTCTGCCTCGTGCTGGCCTTGACGAAGCCGCTGGGCAATTTTCTCTATCGCGTCTATGAACGCAAACCCACCTTCCTCGATCCGGTTCTTCGGCCCATCGAGCGCCTGATCTACCGTGTCTGTGGCGTAGATGACACCAAAGAAACGGACTGGAAGGGCTACGGCGTCTCCATGCTGCTTTTCAGTGGGGTCTCGCTGCTTGTCCTCTACCTGATTGAGCGCACCCAGCAATGGCTGCCGTGGAATCCGCAAAAGCTCGTCAACGTCGCTCCCGACCTGGCATGGAACACCGCGGTTTCGTTCACCACCAACACGAACTGGCAGTCCTACGTTCCCGAATCGACGATGAGTTACTTCACGCAGATGGCGGGGCTTGCGTATCACAATTTTACTTCCGCCGCAGTTGGCATGGCGCTGGCGATTGCGGTAATTCGCGGCGTCGCGCGCAAGGAAGCGAAAACCATCGGCAACTTCTGGGTAGACACGACGCGCAGCCTGCTCTGGGTCCTCCTGCCACTCTGCGTGATCCTGGGTTTGGCGCTCGTCTCACAAGGCGTCGTCCAGAATCTCAAACCTTACACGCAGGCAAATCTTGTTGAGCCTCAAACAATCGATAAGCAGGCCGCTGACGGCACGAAATCGCAGGATACCGTCACCACGCAGGTGATCGCGCAGGGGCCAGTCGCTTCGCAGGAAGCGATCAAGATGCTGGGCACAAACGGCGGCGGCTTTTTCAACGCCAATAGCGCGCACCCGTTCGAAAATCCCACGCCGCTCAGCAATCTATTGCAGATGCTGATGATCTTCGCGATTCCCTCCGCGCTCACTTATACGCTCGGGCGAATGACCGGTTCGGCAAGGCATGGGTGGGCCGTCTGGAGCGCGATGGCAGCCCTTTTCCTGGTTGCCGTTCTCGTGGCATACGTCGCCGAGTCGCGCGGCAATCCCATGCTGAAGGGCGTGAACACCACCGCGTCCGAAACCCAGCCGGGCGGAAACATGGAAGGCAAGGAGGTGCGTTTCGGCATCGCGAATTCCGCGCTCTTCACCGCTGTGACCACCGACGCGAGTTGCGGCGCGGTCAATAACGCGCACGATTCGCTTACTCCCATCGGCGGCATGGTGCCCCTTATCAACATCATGCTGGGCGAAATCGTGTTCGGCGGCGTCGGCTCCGGCCTCTACGGGATGATCGTTTTCGTCATCCTTTCTGTTTTCATCGCCGGCCTCATGGTCGGCCGCACGCCGGAGTACCTTGGCAAGAAAATCGAATCGTTCGACGTAAAGATGGCCGTACTTTCCATCCTGGTCTCTTCGTTCGCGATCCTTCTCTTCACGGCTATCGCCATCGCCACCAAGGCTGGGCTCGCCGGCATCAGCAATCCCGGCCCGCACGGCTTCTCACAGATTCTCTACGCTTACACTTCCGCCACGGGAAATAACGGCTCCGCTTTCGGCGGCATCAACGCCAACACGCTTTGGTTTAACTCTACGCTCGCTACGGCTATGCTCCTCGGCCGATTCTTCGCAGTTATTCCAATTCTCGCAATCGCTGGAAATCTCGCCGCGAAAAAACAGGTTCCGGAATCGCTGGGCACTTTTCCGGTCACCGGGCCGCTCTTCACCGTACTTCTTATTTCCGTGATCGTCATCGTCGGCGCGCTCACATTTTTCCCGGCGCTCAGCCTCGGGCCAATTCTCGAGCACCTGCTGATGAACGCCGGAAAGGCATTTTGAGGACCCCATGACTCCGAATCCCCAGGCAAAAGGAACTTCGTTCGGCGACCGCAAGATATTGCGCAACGCCATTGTTGACTCATTCTGGAAACTTGATCCGCGGTTGATGGTCAAAAATCCGGTGATGTTCGTCGTAGAAGTCGGCGCGGTTATCACTCTCGTAGTTCTCGTCGCTAACCTCGTTCAGCACCACGGCGATTTCCGGTTTGGACTGCAGATCACACTTTGGCTGTGGTTCACGGTTCTCTTCGCCAATTTCGCCGAGGCCATGGCTGAGGGGCGTGGGAAGGCCCAGGCGGACACTTTGCGCAAAGCCCGCGCCGAAACCGAAGCGCGCAAGTTGCACGAAGATGGGACGACGGAGATGCTGCCCAGTTCGAAACTTCGCTCAGGTGACGTGGTCGTCGTCGCCGCCTGCGAATTCATTCCCGGCGACGGGGAAGTCATCGAAGGCGTGGCTTCGGTGGATGAATCCGCGATCACCGGCGAATCCGCGCCCGTGATTCGCGAGTCCGGAGGCGATCGCTCCGCTGTAACCGGTGGCACGCGGGTGCTTTCGGATGAAATTAAGGTGCGCATCACGTCGAACCCGGGTGAGACCTTTCTCGACCGGATGATCAGCCTCGTCGAAGGCGCTTCTCGTCAGAAGACTCCAAACGAAATCGCGCTGAACATCCTGCTCGCCGGGCTCACCATAATTTTTCTTCTGGCCGTCGTCACGCTGCAGCCTTTCGCGATTTATTCCGGCGCGCCGCAGAGCGTCTTTGCGCTCATCTCGCTTCTTGTTTGCCTGATTCCGACGACGATCGGCGGGCTGCTCTCCGCCATCGGGATCGCCGGCATGGATCGTTTGATCCAGCGCAACGTGATTGCAATGTCCGGCCGCGCGGTTGAGGCCGCCGGCGACGTGGACGTGCTGCTACTCGACAAGACCGGCACCATCACACTGGGAAATCGCGAAGCGACCGCGTTTCACGCCGCCCCCGGCGTCACCGACGCCGATCTGGCCAGCGCCGCGCAACTCGCCTCGTTCGCGGACGAAACTCCCGAGGGCCGTTCCATTGTCGTGCTCGCCAAGGAAAAATACGGGCTGCGCGGCCGTGAACTCGCTCCCCACAATCCGGTCTTCATTCCCTTCTCCGCGCAAACCCGGATGTCCGGGGTGGACATGGACGGCCGCGAAATCCGCAAGGGCGCGCCGGAGGCCATCAAGCGCTACATCGGCGAAAAGGGGCAGCAGGTTCCGCAGGAAGTGCAGGAAAACGTCGAGCGCGTCGCGAAGTCCGGCGGCACTCCTCTGCTGGTCGCGGCAAATTTCCGTGTTTACGGAACCATCGAACTGACCGACATCGTCAAGGGCGGCATCCGCGAGCGCTTTGATCACCTTCGCGCCATGGGCATCCGCACCATGATGATCACCGGAGATAATCCGTTGACAGCGGCCGCAATCGCTCGCCAGGCGGGCGATTGCGATTTTCTCGCCGAAGCCAAGCCCGAGGATAAAATGGCGCTGATCCGCCACGAGCAGGCCAAGGGGAAACTGGTCGCCATGACCGGCGACGGCACCAATGACGCGCCCGCGCTGGCGCAAGCCGATGTCGGCGTGGCGATGAACACCGGCACGCAAGCCGCGAAGGAAGCCGGAAACATGGTGGACCTTGATTCCAACCCCACCAAGCTCATCGAAATCGTCGAGATCGGGAAACAGTTGCTGATCACCCGCGGTGCGCTGACAACTTTTTCGGTGGCCAACGACGTCGCCAAATATTTCGCGATTATTCCGGCGATGTTTGCCGGGACATTTCCGCTGCTGGGGATGCTGAATGTGATGAAGTTGCGGACACCGGAATCCGCTATTCTCTCCGCGGTCATCTTCAATGCGCTGATCATCATAGGGTTGATTCCGCTGGCGCTTCGCGGCGTCCGCTATCGCCCGCTCGGCGCGGCCGCCTTGCTGCGCCGGAACATGTTCATATATGGGCTTGGAGGCGTGATTGCGCCGTTTCTCGGCATCAAGTTGATCGATATTATTGTTTCGTGGTTGCGGTTGGCGTAGAGGCTCAGATGAAAAAAGAAATCATTCTCGCGATACGGTTCACTCTGGTTACCACTCTGGTTTTTGGATTGCTTTATCCTTTGGGCATGACTAGACTGAGCAAAATATTCTTTTCAAAACAAGCTGAGGGAAGCCTAATCGAGAAAAACGGCCGTGTCGTCGGCTCGAAACTAATCGGCCAGTCCTTCTCTACCGACAAATATTTTCACTCGCGCCCGTCCTCTGCCGGCACCGGCTACGATGCCAGCGCCTCGAGCCCCTCGAATCTTGCACCCACCAATCAGGCTTTGGTAGACCGCGTCAAATCCGATGTCGCCAAGCTTCAACAGGAAAACCCCGGCGCCGCGATTCCCGCCGATCTCGTCACCTCTTCCGGTTCCGGCCTCGACCCGGAAATTTCGCCCGCCGCCGCGGAATTCCAAATCCCGCGCGTGGCCAAAGCGCGCGGCATGAGTGCGGACTCGGTTAGAGCAGTGGTGGCCCGACACACACAGGCCCGAACCTGGGGCATCTTCGGCGAGGCCCGTGTGAATGTCCTGGAATTGAACTTGGATTTGGATTCGCAGAAGTAGGGATGGATTAGGATTGGGTGACTGGTGTGCGACCGGAAAAGCGGTGGCTGAGTCTCCGCACTCCAAACTTTGAGCGGACGGCCTCAGAAGGCCGTCCCTACACAAGACAAAATCCGACCGGCCAGCCAGCTCCTCTACTTCGATCCTTTTCCTGAACTCTTCGCCATCATTTTTGGTGGCTGAAACCGGTAACCGACCCACGGCTCGGTCAAAATGAATTTCGGCTGCGCAGGATCTTTTTCAATTTTTTTCCGCAGCTGGTTGATCACCACGCGCAGGTTCTCCGTCTCTTCTCCGTATTCCGGGCCCCAGACGGCCTGCAGCAGCCGCCGGTGCGATACAGGCTTCCCCTGTTGCGCGATCAGATGCTTCAGCACTTCAAACTCCTTGGGAGCCAGGTGCACCTCTTCGCCGCAAGTGGTCACGCGCCGCGATTCGAAATCGACGGAAAGCTCCTTCGACTGAAACGCCGGAACCGCTTCGGCGCTGGAATGCCGCCGCAGTGAAGCTCGCACGCGCGCCAGGAGTTCCTCGATGCCAAATGGCTTGGTGACGTAATCATCCGCGCCCGCGTCCAGCGCCACCACTTTGTCTCGTTCCGCGTTGCGGACGGTCAGCATAATGATCGGCGCAGCGGTGAAACGCCTGATTTCGCGGCAGGTTTCGATGCCCGACATTCCCGGCAGATTCACGTCCAGCAGGATCAGGTCGGGCTTCACCTTTCGCGCCAATTCCAGCCCCTCTTCCCCGCTGGCCGCTTCCACGAGTTCGTACCCGCGAAACGTCAACGTGGAGCGCAGTACGCGCCGGATTTGCGGCTCGTCGTCCACCACCAGAATGCTCGCCGAATTCATCGATTTTCGCTCCGCATCGCCACCGGCAGGGTAAACGTGAATACCGATCCGGAATTGAGCTGGCTAGTCACCGAAATCGAACCGCCGTGCGCCGTTACGATGGCTCTTGCAATCGGCAATCCCATGCCCGTGCCCCGCACCTGATACCGCTGGTCCTTGCCGCGATAAAACTTGTCGAAGATCAGCCCCTGTTCAAAGGGATCGATTCCCGGGCCGCGGTCCGCCACACTCACGGCCACCATCTCGCCCGCTACTTCCGCGGTGATGGTAATTGGATGTTCCTTCTTCGAGTATAGATTCGCGTTGTCCACCAGTTGGACCAGGATATCTTTGGCAAGGTCCAGGTCCGCCCGAACCAGCGGAAGCTCATCGCCGGCATTGATGATAATCCGCCGGTCACCAAGGCATTTCCGCAAATGCTCCAGCGCCGCTTCAATCAGGGTTGATATCGCGACAGGCTGCAGGTGCAGCTCAAACTCGCCCGACTCGAGCTTCGCCATTTCCGCGGCTTCTTCCACCAGGTGATTCAGCCGGTCGCACTCTTCGTTCACGATGGTCAGCAGCTCTTTCAGTTGTTGCGGGTCGCGAGCCGTCGAGGCGAGCAAATCGGTCGCGGCGGCCTTGATAGCCGTCAGCGGCGTGCGGAAATCGTGAGCGATCGAATCGAGCAGTGCGGATTTCAGCCGTTCGCCCTGGCGTTCGGCCTCGGTTTCGCTCAACTGTTCCACGGCCCGCGCGCGCTCCATCGCAATCGCCACCAGCGAACCGATGGCATCAAGCATTTGCCGAGAAAGAACGGCTCCGGAGATGCCCAGGCTGCCGATCGGCTTCACGCCCAACCGCACCGGCACAAAATGCAGAAGCCGCCCCGGGTCGGTGTTCGTTTCGTCCAGGACGTAGGCGGCTTTCATTTTTTCTTCATCAATTTGCGCTGCGCCGTAGCCCGAGCGGTAGAATTTGTCCTTTTGCGGCACAAACAGATCCGCCGCGCCTGCTTCGAAGCACTCCACGATGTGATTCGGAATCGCATTCATCAACTGGATGACGTTGCCTTCGCCCAGCAATTTTTCGCTGAAAGAGTACAACCGCTCCACTTCGCGCCGCCGGCCGTGGGCCGCATCCGCCTCTTTCCGAATGCGCGCGGAAAGCTGACTGCCCATGATGGAAGTGATCAGAAACGCCGCCAAGGCAACCCAATTCTGCGGGTCCGCAATCGTGAACGTCCTGACTGGCGGGAGGAAGAAATAATTGAAGAGCAGCATGGCGCTGAACGACATGAAAATCGACACCACCATGCCCCACACCGCGGAAACTGCTAAAATTGCCAGAAGAAAAGACAGCGCGACCGTCGTCTGATTGACGTGCAGGAATCGAGTGTATCCAAAGGTGATGGAGGCCAGCAGGATCGCGGCGACGGCGAATCCCATACCGCGGCCCGAGAAGAATCGCGTCATGCTCTTATTGTAACCCGGGACGATTTCGAAGACTGGAGAACGCCTTAACTTGCCCAAGAAGCCCGAAGACTGGCTTGAACTCGCCTCTCCCTCGCCAAGCGCGCGGGGGATTTTCAAACTCTTCCTCGGCTACGCTCCCGGCGTCGGCAAAACTTACAGCATGTTGAGCGAGGCCATCCGGCGCAAAAGCCGCGGTGAAGACGTGGTCATCGGCATCATTGAAACTCACGGCCGCAAGGGCATCCAGGAACTCGCCGCGCAACTGGAAGCCGTTCCCCGAAAGAAAATCGATTACAAGGGCACGCCGTTCGAAGAGATGGACATTGACGCCATCCTAGCCCGCCGGCCCGGCGTCGTCCTGGTTGACGAACTTGCGCACACCAACATTCCGGGCAGTCGCCACCGCAAGCGCTACGAAGACGTCCAGGAGCTTCTCGCCGCGAAGATCGACGTCGTCTCCACGCTGAACATCCAGCACATCGAAAGCATCGCGCCCACGGTTCGGGCCATCACCGGCGTCACGGTCCGCGAAACCGTGCCCGACTGGGTGCCGCTCAGCGCCAGCGAAACCGTCATGGTGGACCTCACGCCCGAAGCGCTGGTCAATCGCATGCGACGCGGCGACGTTTATGGAAAAGAGAAGGTAGAGCAATCGCTGAAAAATTTCTTTCGGCGCGGCAATCTTATCGCCCTGCGCGAACTGGCCCTGCGCCAGGTGGCCGAGCAGGTGGATCGCAGCCTGGAAACGTACATGGACGCGAAGCAGATTCGCGAAAACTGGGGCGTGCGCGAACGCATCGCGGTGTGCGTTTCGGGAAGTCCTTCCGGGCAATACCTGATCGCGCGCGCGGCGCGCATGGCGCGGCGGCTCGACGCGGAACTCTACGTCGTCCACGTTTTGCGGGAATTCGCCACCCGCGAGGAAGATCCGAAAATTCTGGAAGCCAATCTGCGTTTTGCGGAAAATCTTGGCGCGCTTGTGGTGCGGCTGAAAGGCCGCAGCGTCGCGGACGCCATCGCGGACTTTGTCCGCTCCAAACACATCACCCAGGTGATTTTCGGTCGCGCGCTAGTGCGCGACTGGAAAAAATTCCTCTATCTGAGCGTCGTGCACCGCTTCTTGCGCGAGTCGCCGGCGGTGGACATCCATATCGTCACGCAGGAACCAGAGGTCGACTGATCGTTTTCCGTCTCGGCGCCTCAAAATTCATCCACAATCCATGCACATATTTCCACAGCTAATCCTCTTACCAGACCCGCTGCCACCCTCTAGAATCTCGCCATATTGAATCTGGAGGCGCTTGATGATTTTCGCCACCGTGTCTCGCGGCAGGAATTCCGGTACTCGCCTGCTCCCGCATCGTTTCAAGGACGAGCGCTATCACGTCCGCCTGGGCAAGCAGGGGCCCTACATACCGATTACCGACTCCCGCGACATCCCCTCTTACCTCGCGAATGGCTATTCGCTCGAGATGAGCAACAAAGCGGAAAGGCACAATCCGACGCTGATCCGGCCCGAATCCATCCAAGGCTGGAACAAAAGCTTCTAGTCACCCTGGGAACGCCATTCCACCGAGTGGCGTTCCATCTCGGTGCTCCGCGTGCCCTATCTCTGGCACAGCGAATCACACAGACGTGAATCTATAGCAATGGAATGGATTTCGAACTGCAGTTTTCCGGGCTAGGAATTTGCTTGCATCTTGCGAAGCGCGAGCAGCCCCAGCGGGAGCAATCCCGCCAGAATCATGGTGAACGTGGCGGGTTCCGGGACGCCAGTGGTGCCACCGCCGCCGCCATTTCCACCGGTGCCACCTGTTCCACCCGTTCCGCCAGTGCCGCCGTTCAAACCGCTGCTACTGGCCGCGCAGGTGTCGGAGATAGTGTTGTCGCCGGCAAAGGTAACGTCACCAGTTGACGCCAGGAGCCTGCCGCAACTATCCGTTACGCCAGTGGTCGTGATGCTTGTGCCCGCCAGAACATTTCCCAGCATTACACCCGAGAGGGCCGCGGAGCTGCCGATATCCCAATACACGCCGGCGTTGGTGGCGTCGAGGCCGGGCGCGAACATGACAACTCCCGAGGAGGTCAGCGAACTTCCTATGAATACCCAACTTGGATTGGTGACGCCAAGGGTGTTTGTGAGGGTAAGAGTTCCCGTCAAATCGGCCGCGCCAATATTGTAGACACCCGGGTTGAGGCTAACAGCATTCAGGTTGCTCTGCGCGGTACCGACGGACGCCAAGCCTCCCAAAACCGTCAACGCATTGGTGAGTCCTGCCTGAGCCGCCAGCGCGGTCGCGTCACCGGCGTGCTGCGTCCCAGTTAGGGTGAAGGTCGAAGGGCTAGCTATGGTGATCGAAGCAGCCGGGGAGACACCCACATTTCCGGTAATGGTGTCGTTGCCCGTCGCGAAGCTTACCACCGGCGTGCCACCCAGGACTGCGAAAGTGCTCAAATCAGGCCCAAGGATGTCGTCGGCGTGAGCACGGTGCGCGCACAAAGTAAGGATTGACAGGAGAACGGTGAAGGAAATCAGAAGTATTTTCATTTGGCCACCTTGCTGGGAAGGTTTGCCGTAATCGCTCCATCGGTGAGGCTGTGCTTGCAGAGCGGACTAAGGCAGGCAAAGCTTACAAACTACAGGCGGTGGCGTCTGTTCAGTTTTGGACAAGAAAATTTGGATTCCCTCGTTACGCTTCGGAGCAGGCGAGTTGGGTGGGTTAGCTCGCGCGGTAGGCGACGGCTTTCTGTTTGGCTTTTCCCAGCCCTTCGATAAACAGTTCCACGACATCTCCCGGCTTCAGGTACTGCGGAGGCTTCATTCCCAGCGCCACGCCTTCGGGAGTGCCCGTGGAAATCACATCGCCTGGCAACAGCGTCATGAACTCGCTCAAGTAGCTGATTATTTTCGGCAATCCGAAAATCAGGTCGGAGGTGTTGGAGTTCTGCCGTACCACGCCGTTCACGCTCAGCCCCAGCGCCAGATTGTGCGGGTCTCGAATCTCATCGGGTGTGGCTAGAAACGGCCCCAGCGGGGCAAACGTGTCGCAACTCTTCCCTTTCACCCACTGCCCTCCGCGCTCGATTTGGAATGCCCGCTCGCTGTAATCGTTCATCAGGCAGTATCCGGCCACGTGACCCAGCGCCTCGGCCTCCGAAACGTACGAGGCACGCTTGCCGATCACCAGCGCCAATTCCACTTCCCAATCCGTCTTCTGCGAATTTTTGGGAATCACCACGTCGTCAAACGCGCCGCAGAGGGCAGACGGCGCCTTCATGAAAATCACCGGCTCCTTCGGCACTTCTTTCCCGGTTTCTGCCGCGTGCCGCGCGTAATTCAATCCAATGCAAACAATCTTCGAAGGCCGCGCGATGCAAGCTCCCCACCGCGCGTTTTCGGGAACGCTCGGGCACTTCTCCTCATTCGCCCGGAACCACTTGTCCAGTTCTCGCACGCCATCGGCCGCAAAAAAAGCATCATCAAAATCCCGCACGTGCGCGCTAACGTCTTTCCGCACGCCCGCCGTTGTCACCACACCAGGTTTTTCCCGCCCCATCTCGCCAAACCGGCAAAGTTTCATCTGGATTCGCACTCACTCTCAATGAATGTTGGATTAACCACAATTTTCGACGCCCCATAATACAAAATCACACACGGAAACACGAATTGGATGCGCCAGATTTAAATGCAAATTTTGGAGGAGAGAAGTGGTGCGCCCTAGTGCCCGATTTTAGAAAAATCCTCGGTGAGGCGGCACCGGTGCTCGGCCTAGTGGATATCTTGGAAACGTCCAGTCTGTCTCGGAGTTTCCGGAGTTTCGTCCGGATTTTCCGGTAGAGGTCTCGACGGAATTAATATATTTCTTGGTACCATTTCTCCATGCTTAGCCATATCGACTCCGCCAAACTCAAACTCCTAAGGGCAGCGGAACATATCGAGGAAATCAAAAACCGCGTTGCGACTTATGCAGCCAGCGAGCCGCACGAAATCATCATGGAGTCGGATAGCAAAGCAACAATGAAGATTAGATTCCCCCCTCATGACATCGCCATCCCCATTGGCGAAGCTTTGTATCAGATGCGGTCCGCACTGGATTACTTGGCGTTCGGTCTCGTCAAAATGAGCAATCTCAATACCGACATTGCTTGGGATAAAGTCGCCTTCCCGTTGAAGCTCAACCTCCCCAAAAGTGTTTGGGCGGCCCCTGTACCGTTCGGCCATGAATCCTTTTCGCAAATCTTGCCGGGGATTGCCATAGGCCCCTTTACATTCATCGAGAGTTTGCAGCCGTACTATCCCTTCAGCGAACCTAGTACCTGGCTTGGGTTCTTGGCCCAACTCTCGAATATCGATAAACATCGACGCCTTAATTTGCTCCGCACCCGTGTACGTCACACAGAAATTAGAAGAGATTCTGCATCTCTTAGGACCCTCGATGATGGCGCAAAAGTCGAAAGCTCCTTTCCCCTGAATCATCCGAATGTTACCGTGGATGTGGATAGGCGATTCACCGCGTTTATAACGTTCAATGAACGTGAGGCGCTTGGTGAGGCGGATGGTCTCAATATTGAGGACATCTTGCAGTCGTGCTTGGATACGATCAATCTCATCGTGGTTCCGGCATTTGAGAAATTCTAAGACTTACTATCACCCGGAAGATAACCGGGGACATACGGGAAGTTTCCCTAGATAGCCAATGGATCCAGGCTCGGTTAGCAAAGGAATGGTGCGCCCTGGGGAGACGATTTTAGAACTCTGGGAGTAATCTTGAGTGTTATCCCCCTAAACACTCGGAGCGTTAGCGACGACCTGCTGGGCCAGATTGATTCCCCTCCAGCGCCTCTCGAGGACGAAGATCGTAATGGCGTAAATGCCGACGATCACCACCGGAACAGCGACAAAACGAATGTGAGGGAACAAATACCAGGTGGCCACGACAAGGAGCGTCCGCGCAATTCCGTGAAACAACCCGATCCAGTGCTCAAGGATCCACGAAAGCGGCACCCACATCAAGCCGCTCAGGACCCCTACTGTTAGCGGAAGGGAGGTATAGTCCCTCAGGAAGAAAGGGATAGCAATGGCGTACACGAGCACAGCCTCGCCGACCGTATGAAAGAACAGGGCATCGAAGGCGTTCTTGGGTCGAGTCCGATCCTGGAAGTTCTCACCAGTGAAGCGGGAGAGGAACATTCCCAAGTAGGCAATCGAACCGGTCACGATGAATAGTAGCCATACTTCCAGACCTGGCGACAGCACGGCCCCGCCGACTCCGACAACGGACCATGCGATGAGACCCGCCAACGGCATCGCGAGACCGCGACGTCGTGCAAACTCCATCCTTTGCTCGTCTAGTGAGCGTGATGTTGTCATGCGCTAACTCCTGGTGGGTTCGTTTCGCGGCTTCCACTGCCAAGGTCTCTAAACCGTGAGCGCATTGTTACAAATGTTTGAATGGAAAGAAAGATGGTGGTGCGCGATACGGTTAAGCCTTACCCTCGTGGCGATGACGAGATTATTTTTGATGTGCGCCCATTCGGTCAGAAACAGGGTGAGGCCATCGACAGTTACCTCCATACTCGTCTGATGCACATGAGCACGACAGGGATCGGCACAACTCGCAAACTTGTTGTCCTACTGTGCGATTCCACCGCAACTATTCCGGAAAGTGTTAACCACTGGCTAACCGGCTTGAAGGCGGGCGGCCAAAGAGCCGAGATTCAATGCGCGGCTGCTCCAGAGAAGCGTAGCCCGAAGATCGGCGACCGTATTCTCCTAAAGGACGGGTACGTGTCCATTCACAGCATCGAACAAGACATAGCTTTTTATGGGAGTAAAGGGCACGTCCCACTGCAAAATCTTGTCCCTGCGGCTAATGGCTATGAAGACTGCTGGGAAGTGGACGCGAGCCTTCCTTGATCGTGGGTATCCCAGGCTTCGAGGGCAGTACGCCGCTTAACTGACGTTCCCCGGTCCCAACCCCTTAGAACCCCACTCCAACAGCCGCTATAACGACGATCTCCGCCCCTCCCGTGGTAACCCCCGGAACCCAGAAACCCGGCAAAACCCCGAGCTATGGTACAGAAAACCGACTTAGGTACTAAAACCCACATGTCCGGTAAGCCGACTTCCATGATAGGTCTTTGTCAAGAGGGCAAAAGCTCTCCTGACGCGCTCGGGAGGAGCGCGGGTGTAAATTCCTTCTGATTCT
>Ga0210407_10000874_pt1 | contig 30813 bp, 27 predicted proteins | sample IncBWC27MmetaG_FD_150860 | JGI IMG/M metagenome (GOLD analysis project Ga0210407, IMG submission 150860) | Forest soil microbial communities from Barre Woods Harvard Forest LTER site, Petersham, Massachusetts, United States - Inc-BW-C-27-M | ecosystem: Environmental > Terrestrial > Soil >...
AAAGCGGCCGCGACACCGCCGGCGAACACGCCCTGGAAACCATCACCGACACCACTGGGGGCGCCATGTTTTTCCCCGACACGCCCCAGGAACTCAACACCATCTTCGACCTCATCGACCGCGAACTCCGCACCCAATACCGCCTCGGCTACTACCCCAATCCCCACGGCCCCGCCAATAGCTACCGCAACATCGAAGTCAAAGTCCTCGGCACCTACCACGTTCGGCATCGCAAGTCCTACCTCTCCGGCCCTCAATGATTCTGTTGAAGGCAGTTATGAACCCTGTAGAAAGAAACCACGCTTTCCGAAGAGCCGCCCGCCGTCTTTTGCTTTTATCCCCGCTGCTCTGTGCGACGATCATCCCGCAGCAAGCAAACGCCAGCGATGGGGCTCTCACCGTTCCGAGTGGAACCATCTTGCCGGTTCGCTTGAACAACACCCTTTCCTCCGCCAAATCCAAGCCCGGCCAAGTCATCACCGGCAGGATCATGCAGGACGTTCCCTTATCGTCAGGAGTGAGGATCAAGGCGGGAAGTAAGGTTATCGGTCACATCGTGGAAGTGATCCCTGCAAGCAACGGCTCGCAAGCTCGCATCTCTCTGCAGTTCGACAAGCTCGTTTCGTCGCACCAGACCATCCCCATTTCCACGAATCTGCGAGCCCTTACGAGTTTCGTGGGAGTGGTGGAGGCCCAAACCCCGACCACCGCTCCCGGACAAGGCGACGACTTCTACGCTTTGACGACCAGGCAAGTGGGCGGCGACGTTGTTTATGGCGACGGCGGTCCGGTCACCACCGCCTCGAACGCGAACGATGTTGTCGGAAAAAAGGTCAATGACGGTGTCCTCGGCCAAGTTCGGGCCAAGGAAGGCACCAAGTGCCGCGGCGTCATCGACGGCAATGACAGTCCCCAGGCACTCTGGGTTTTTTCCTCCGATGCTTGCGGCGTCTACGGCCTGGAGCACATCAGCATTCTGCAGACCGGCCGCACCGAGCCTGTCGCCGTCATCGTCCTGGCCTCCGACCAGAAGAATCTAAAGATTGCCGCAGGAGCAGGCCTGCTTTTGCGCGTCAACTCGAACGGTCCGAGCCAAAACGCGTCGCGTTGACAACCGCGCCGTCCCAACACGGATTAGTCCGACTTAAACCACGGGGCGGTTTTGTTTTTGTCGTTTTTCCTGAAGCAAGCTCAATCACACGTTCCGACCGGTCAGTCATAGATTCCGACCCTGTTGGAGAAACAGGCATCCCGCCGATGATAGAGTGGAGATGGTATTCGCCTACTTCGCCGACGCGGAGTCGAAGGCGGTCGAATCCGATCCTTATGAGCAAAAACTTTCTTGAAGCCGCCATCGAAATCGCCCAGGAGGCCGGCGAAATCCTCCGCGATGAGTTCGCGCGTCCGGCGCAAATTGCCTACAAAGGAAACGAAGTCGACCTCGTCACGCAAGCCGACAAGCGCTCCGAACAAGCCATCGTCTCCAGCCTCACCAAATACTTTCCGGATCATTCCATCGCCGCCGAAGAGGGCACTGGCCACGAATCCGCCTCCGAATTCCGCTGGCACGTTGATCCGCTCGACGGCACTACCAATTTCGCCCACGGTTACCCGTGTTTCTGTGTTTCTCTCGGCCTCGCCCAGCGAGATACGCTTCTCGCCGCAGTCATCTACAATCCCATTTCCGACGAACTCTTCGCGGCTGCCCGTGGCGAGGGCGCCATGCTCGACGGCCAGAAAATCCACGTCTCAAAAAATGCCACGGTCGGCACCAGCCTTCTGTGCACCGGTTTTCCCGTGCACAACCGCAAAGGCACGCCCAATCTCCAGTATTACGGTGATTTCACCATGTGTTCCCACGGCGTCCGCCGCGATGGCTCCGCCGCGCTGGACCTGGCCTGCGTCGCCGCCGGGCGCTTCGACGGCTTCTGGGAATTCGGCCTGAATAAGTGGGACACCGCTGCCGGCGTGCTCCTTGTCGAAGAAGCCGGCGGCAAAGTCACCGACTTCGCAGGCCAACCCTACAGGCTTGGTGGCCCAGTCATCCTCGCCACCAACGGCCTCATTCACGAAGAGATGCGCGCCACCGCCAACCAAATCGCCCAGCGCGCCGCGGGAAAACCCCCGCTCCGCTAGATCGCCATGCAGGCCAAAGGCATCTTCTTTAGAACCAGCGCGACCGCAACGTCATCCAACACTTATGACTTTCTTATGTTTCCCACGCTAGTATTTCGAGGCAACGAACGAGATTACTGTGCCCGTCAAGGGTGCAAGCGGAATCCCAAACGATATTTCCGTTGCCAAGCCATCATTTAGGAGAGAAATATGCTCGCGTTCCGACAAAGAAAAATCTTTGTTCCCCTGATCGCAATAGGGTTGTTTTACATAAGTGCAGCTCCAGGTTCCTTGTTTGCGGACGAAAAAGATTCCAGCGATCCAGCGGCAAAACCGGCGGTGACAAAGATGGATGCACCGGCTCCGAAAGCAGCACAAACGGCCTCGATCCCCAGGTTAGCTTCTCAGCCGGCAACCGAGAACTCTGCCGTTTCATCGGAAAGCTCGAATTCGACTGACGCCAGGGCTGCAGCCTCGACGGCAAGTTCAAACTCTGCATCTGGGATTGATCCAGTAGGCGTCGCAAAGACCGAGCAAGCGCCTGCCGTGAGCGAGCCGCCTACGGGCAGTCAGGAACCGAAGCGGCGCGCCTTGCCCGCACCGTTGGATGGAGTTTTCCCTGGATCCGACTATCTGGGTCCTACGCCGCTTATAGGCGTTCCCGACACCGACCCTGTTTATCCGCTGACGAAAGCCCTTTGGACGATCGCACCCGCATTGAAGGACGCGAGGATCAAGGTTTACGGCTGGCTAAATCCAGGCATCAGCGTCAGCACCTCCAATAAGTCCAACATTCCGGAGTCCTATGCCATCGTTCCCAATCGCGTCGAACTGGACCAGGGAGTAATACGCATTGAGCGGCTGCCGGACACAGTGCAGACCGATCACGTGGACTGGGGCTTCCGACTGACGCCGATGTACGGAATCGACTACCGCTGGACGACCTCGCAAGGATGGTTCAGCGGCCAGCTTCTCAACCACAACTACCTCTATGGGATCGATCCGGTGGAGGCGTATGGCCTGTTGTACATCCCTCACGTGGCCAAGGGCATGGTCATAAAATTTGGACGGTACATTTCGCCGCCAGACATCGAGGCTCAACTCGCGCCCGACAATTATTTGTTCACGCACTCGTTGATGTTCACAGTGGATTGCTACACGCAGACGGGCATCAATGCGAACATCAAGCTGAACGATCACTGGTCGATCCTGGCGGGGATTCACGCGGGTGACGACATCGCTCCTTGGAATCACGCCGCACACCCGACGGGTTTGCTCATGGTCCGCTGGGTATCGAAGAGCAACAATGACTCGATTTTTGGGGGCATAGACTCCATCAACAACGGAAAATTCAAAGACGGACACGACAACCTGCAGCAGTCGAACGTCACGTGGACCCATCGGTTCAACGATGCCGGGACATTCCTTGTCACTACCGAGGCCTACTACCTTTATCAGTCCCACGCACTGGTCGGGGGAACGGTAAACAATGGACCCGGCCATGCCTGGTTTGAAGGCGTCGGTGCCGGCACTCCCATCAAAGGGAACGCTCCCGCGACAGGATTGGTGAGCTATATTGAGTGGAAGTTTTCCAACAAAGACTTCCTCTCGGTTCGCCCGCTGGACATTCTGGTCGATCAAAAAGGCGAACGGACCGGGTTTGCCACGACCTATGAGAGTTGGACCGTGGGCGTCACGCACCGGTTCAACGAATACATCTCCACGCGCCCGGAAGTCCGGTACGAATACGCCTACAGCGCGCGGCCGTGGGATAACGGCACCCGGCAGGGCCAGCTCATGTTTGCCATCGACGCGATCGTACGGTTTTGACTTGGCGATGACCGGGGTTGAGCAACTCCGGTCAATAGCGCCAAGAAGAACCAGTTCACGGTTGTAGGCAAAATGATCTACTTTTTCTAGTCGAGCCTAATTATGTGCACCAAAAGGAGGCGCACCGACTTGCTCGGCGCCTCCTTTTGCTGGATTGATCGCGAAGTTTACTTGGACTGCCACTCCGCATAGAGCTTGGTTATGGCCGGGCCGATGGTGAATCCCCAGGCGAAAATCGTGAAGTTCTTGAACTTGTCGGGGACGACGTAACGTTCCGTGGCTTCCTGCACGGGCACTCCGGCTTTATGCATTTTCTCGGCTTGTTCGGCGATATCGTCGAACACTTCGCGGATGGCGGCGATACCTTCCTGGCCGCAGATTTGCCCGTGCCCCGGCACGAAGATAGTGTCTTTATCGAACGCGGCAAATTTCTTCAGCGTATCGCGCCAACCGGAAACGGTCGCTTTTTCGTCGAAGCACACGGGATAAAACCCGCTGAATAGCAAATCGCCGGTGTAAACGACATTCTGCTCCGGCACGCGAATGATAATGTCAGTGCCCGAATGCCCCGGATGCGATTCCAGCACCGAGGAGAGTCCACCGAGATCGATGGTCATCGGCAACTTTGCCGGATCAATAGGGTGATTTGGCAACCCCAGCACACTGGTGTTCGCAATTTGGAAAAGCCCAGTGACGGCATTCAGATCGCTCTGCGCATGCGCCCGTTCCGCATCGGACTTCGCGTCGGCAACGCGCTTTGCGAACGGGGCCAGGGCCACCGCCTTGTCCGCGCCCTGCAGCGGCGCGTAATTCTCGACGATGCGCTTGGCGACGTTCGCGTGCGCCCACAAGGGCACGCCATTCGCCCCGTAGTAAGCGTTCCCCATCGAGTGATCGTAATGGTAGTGGGTGTCCAGCGCGCCCTTCACCGGCACCTGGCTCACCATGCGCAGCGTATCCATCTGAAACGCCGCTCCCGCCGCCGTAGCGAATCCTTCCACCAGCAGCGCCGAATCCTTGCCGACCAGGAAACCGCCGTTGCAAAGCGTGGTGATTCCCTTGGAAGGATCCGAGATGGTCGCATACAACCCGTTGCCGACTTTTCGCACCGATGCAAAACCTTTATCCACGATGGGTGTCTGCGAAACCCGTGAATCGCTGCCCAAGGTCTCCGCCAGTGCGGGCAGGGGAATCAACTTAGCGACGGCATAAAACGCTCCAAAACACGATGTCTTGGCGATGAAACTCCGTCGTGAAAAGGGGAGCGTGTTGGATCCCCCGTGTTCATTTGGTGAGAGAGAAATCATAAATCCTCCGTGGCCGTTAAGCCCTCAGTGTGCGGCCAACGTCGGCATTCTACCAGAGGTGCTTGCTTGCAACGAACGCGGCAGTATAAAGGATGTAAACTTCACTGTCCGAGCTAGCACTGTTCCCGTAATATTTATGTTGGTTGTACACTTCCTGGTTGATTCGCCGGCTCGATTCTCACTCGTTGGAGAGGAGTATGCAGCATGACCAACATTAGAGGTACGATGGCGATGGCAATCGGGTTGGTGCTTGCCTCCCCTTGGCAAACGGAACAAGAATGGCGAAGCACGTGCATTCAACGTTGCGTCAATCAGCCAGTGCCCCAGGACCCCGAAGCGCAGCGGCAGGAGATCGTCAGTCTTGAAAGAGAAGCTGCCCGCGCCATCCAGTTGAACAACGGCACGTTTTTCAGGCGCGTCTACAGCGATGAGTTCAGCGGAACACTCTCACACGGTCAGATCGTCAACAAGCAAAAGTTCATCGAAGTCGTGCAGAACCCTCTTATTAAGTATGACTCGTTCATCGCCACGGACATCCGTGTGCGCATTGATCAAGAGACCGCGATTGCCTCGTGCGCTTGGACTGCGCGTGGGGTTTTCAGAGGGAAACGATTCAGCAGCCAGATGCGTATGCTGCACGTCTACGTAAACGGCCAAAGTGGCTGGCATCTTGTCGCGAGTCAGGCGACCCATCTTCCTCCCGAGTCGGAAGATCCACTATAACTGCCGCCTGCTTCGCAGCGATCCGCGCTCATGCTATTTGGCTTGTAAGCGCCGGCTTCCGGCCGCCGAGGGCTTGCAATATCGCTTCCAAGGTGATCGCCGTCAACAGCAGCACCACCGGATCGATGGCGTGCCGGTAGCGCAGCGAAGCATGCGTTACGTAGTAGACCAAGGGGAAAACCACGGGAAACACTGTAGCGGGAAACGCAAACACGCTGCGCCTCGACCACAACACGAAAATTCCGCCCAGCGCGCCCAGCGCAGCAATCCAATTCGTAACGAAGGCAACTCGCGCGAGAAGCGAATCGGTTTTCAGAAAATCTTTCACCGGGTGCTCCGTCCCCAGCCACATAGTTACAAATCTCCTTCCGGTCAGGCGCATCTCCAACCCCGGATGCGAGCGCATGAAATCCGTGGCGATTCGCCACTTTTCATCCATGAACGCGGTCTCGCCGAGTTTCGAATACCTCCGCACTTCTTCATAGCGAGTAATGCGCTGCTTTCCGTTGCGCGCATCTTCGTCAAAAATGTCGTTGTTTCCCAGCCACAATTCAAATGCGAAGTTGGAGCGCAGCGGAATGATTCGATGGAACACCACGTAGTTGCGGATCGTCCATGGCAAGCAGCACAGCACGGCGAATCCTGCTGCCAGGGCCGGCCGCGCGATTCGCAGGCTCCCCGCACTCTTCGCCCGATACGCTGCCCACCCCAAAAGAAACGGCAAGAGCGAAGCCAGCGCGGGGTTGGTCATCAGCGCGAGACCCCAAAGCAATCCATAGATGCACCAGTCGCTCCACCGCCGCGATTCCGCAAATTCCAGCGTGGCCCACAAGAGTGTCGCTCCCAAGAGCGCCGATAGCGACGTATCCCACACCCACTCAAACGGAATCACGACCGCGTTTGGGAACAACGCCCACAACCACGCGGCGGCGCTCGCGACACCAATTCCTGCAATGCGCTTTCCTGCAAAGTAAATCGGCACGCAGGCCGCCGCGGAAAAGAAACTATTCATAAAAACGATCGCAAAAAAGGAAGCCACCGAGAAAATCCCGAAAATCCGGAAGATCGCGCCAACCAGCACGGGATAGACCGGCGTCAGCCACGCTGTCGGCCCCGTCTCCTGTCGAAAGACCGAGCCGAATCCCTTTCCCAGCGCCAGCGAATTCGCGATGTTCCCCGTTTCGTTTTGAAAAGGAACGGTCTCTAGAACATCCCGTGAAATCTGGCGCTCCTGGTCCCAAGCAAACCCGAGCCGCACCCCCAGCGCCACGAGTGTGATCAGGGCGACCGAGGTCGCAGCACTTCGCAACAGATCTTTCATATCGGTCCTAGTAATTTATCAAATCCTGAATTCCCTACGCTCGTTGACGATACCACCAGCGAATGTTACGCTCCCGCGACACCCTTCACACGCATGCGCGCCGTCGACCTGATCCGAAAAAAACGCGACTCCGGGGAGCACTCTCGCGAAGAAATCGACTTCCTGATTAAAGGCTACACGCGCGGCGAAATTCCCGATTACCAGATGGCGGCGTGGCTCATGGCCGTTTGGCTGCGCGGCATGAACCGCTCTGAGCTCGCTTCTCTTACCGAGGCCATGCTGTATTCGGGCGAGGTCCTCAACCATTCCGAAATCCCCGGCAAAAAAGTCGACAAGCATTCCACCGGCGGCGTCGGCGACAAGACTTCTCTGATACTGGCGCCTATTGTCGCCGCAGGCGGACTGACCGTGCCGATGATCAGTGGCCGCGGCCTCGGTCATACCGGCGGCACACTCGATAAGCTTGAAGCGATCCCCGGCTTCAACGTCAACCTCTCTCTCGTTGAATTCCGTCATGTCCTTCGAGAATGCGGCATGGGCCTCATCGGGCAGACCGCGGAAATCGCCCCCGCCGATAAAAAGATTTATGCGCTGCGCGATGCCACCTCCACCGTCGAAAATGTCGGGCTTATCTGCGCTTCCATTATGAGCAAAAAATTAGCCGAAGGCATCGATGTGCTTGTCCTCGACGTGAAAACCGGCTCCGGCGCGTTCATGAAGCGCGAAGAAGACGCCGTGCAGCTCGCGGAAGTGATGGTGGAAACCGGCAAGCGCATGGGCAAAAAAATGGTTGCGCTCATCACCGATATGGAGCAGCCGTTGGGCCGCGCCGCGGGGCACTCCAATGAAGTCGTGGAGTGCATTGAAGTCCTGAACGGCCGCGGCCCCGCCGATCTTCGCGAACTCAGCATCGAGCTTTCCGCGTGGATGTTTTATCTCGGCGAGCGCACCAACAATCTCGACGAAGGCCGTCGCCTTGCGGAAACGATGATCACCACCGGCCAGGCGAGGGAAAAATTCAGACAGGGCATTCGCCTTCAGGGCGGCGATGAGCGCGTTATCGATGACCCACAGCTTTTGCCGCGGGCTCGCCTGCACTGCACGGTTTCTAGCGCGGCCGGCGGATTCGTCACCGGAACGGAGTGCGAACAGTTCGGAATCGCGCTCGCCATGCTAGGCGGCGGCCGCGAAAAAAAGGAAGACAAGATCGACCACGCCGTGGGCCTCGAATTCCACAAGCGTATCGGCGACCCCGTCGAAAAAGACGAACCCTTGGCCACAATTCATTACAATAGCGACGCCCGGCTGGCCGAAGCCAGAACCATGATCGCGGCCAGCTATAAGATCGGCGAGTCCGCGCTGCGCGAAAAGCGCCCTCTCATTCGCCGCATCCTAGGCGCATGATTTGCGGAATCACGGAATTGCTGGGTTGTGAACGCGTAAGCCAGCACTGTCATTCCGAGGCGCACCGATAAGGTTCGCTGAGGAATCTCAGCGTCTGAAATTACAGGCCAGGCTAATGACTCGGCCGCTAGCCGGGCACAACGGAAAGAGGACACCGCATGGGACGATTCGTAGGGCTGCTCGGGATCCTCACGATGCTTACCCTCGCATACGTGTTTTCCACAAACCGCAAAGCCATCCGCCTCAAAACCGTCCTGTGGGGTCTCGGTCTGCAGCTTGCTTTCGCCTTCTTCGTACTCCGCTTTGAAATCGGCCGCCTCATTTTCCAAAAGGCCGGCGATGGCGTGAATACCGTGCTTGGCTACGCCTTCGTTGGCTCGACGTTTCTTTTCGGAGAGCTCGGCAAAAAATATTCCGCTTACGGATTCATTTTTGCTTTTCAGGTTTTGCCGGCCATTATTTTCATAGCCGCCGTTTTTGCTTTTCTCTATCACATTGGCGTCATGCAGATACTCATTCGCGCCTTTGCTTGGGTCATGACCCGCGTCATGGGCGCCAGCGGCGCGGAATCACTGGACATCGCCGCCAGCATCTTCATGGGCCAAACCGAAGCGCCACTCACCATCCGTCCTTTTTTGAGTAAGCTGACGAAATCCGAGTTAATGTGCATCATGACTTGCGGCATGGCGCATGTTTCCGGCGGCATTATGGCCGCCTACATCGCCGTGGGCGTCGAACCGAAGCATCTGCTCACCGCTGTCATCATGACCGCTCCCGGTACTCTGCTCATGGCCAAGATGCTCGTGCCTGAAACCGAGCAACCGCTCACTGGCGGTCGCGTGCAAATGCCCGAGATGGAGCGCGAGGCGAATTTTCTCGGCGCAATCTCCCGCGGCACTTCCGACGGCCTGCACCTCGCTCTCAACGTTGGCGCCATGCTCATCTCCTTCATCGCCTTGCTGGCGCTCGCCAATGCCCTCATGGGCGGCACGCACAATTGGCTCGCCGGGCATGGCATCGGCTGGTTCCCTTCGAGCTTCCAGCAAATCTTCGGCTGGATTTTTGCTCCGGTCGCCTGGCTCATCGGCATTCCGTGGCACGACGCGCCACTCATCGGAAATCTGCTTGGCACGCGCATGGTCCTTAATGAGGTCGTCGCCTTCACACAACTCGGCGGCATGAAAGGCTCGATGGATCCGCGTTCGTTCACTATCGCTACCTTCGCGCTTTGCGGTTTCGCTAATTTCAGTTCCATCGGCATCCAGATTGGCGGCATCGGCGCGCTCGCGCCGGAGCAGCGCGGCCAGCTCGCGAAATTCGGGATACGCGCGATGCTCGCGGGCACCATGGCCAATCTCATGTCCGCTTCCATCGTTGGGATGCTTACGTGAGTCCCAAAGAAAAAACGGCCAAGCCGAAGGCCTCGCGCAAGCGAGGGCCAGCCGCGAGGAAAATCGCGTCGATGCCTGCGCCCATATCCGTATCCGAGCCAGTGTCTGTGTCCGGCCCAGCTGCTGGTGAATTCGAACGCGCGGAAGCCGCGGCCCAATTCATCTTTTCTCGAACATCTGCAAGGCCAAAAATCGCGCTGGTGCTCGGTTCGGGTCTCGGCGCTTTCGCCGACGAGTTTTCAAACGCCACAAGAATCCCTTACGCCAGCATTCCCTATTTCCCCCAATCCACGGCCGTCGGCCACGCCGGCCAGCTAGTTATTGGCAACGTCGGTGATGTGGCGCTGGCCGGAATGCAAGGGCGCGTGCATCTTTACGAAGGCTATTCCATCAAGGACGTTTCTTTTCCCATTCGCGTGTTCGCGCGCATGGGCGTGAAAGCCGTCATACTCACCAACGCCGCCGGCGGCATCAAGCGTGAATTCGTCCAAGGCCGGCTCGTGGTCATCAAGGACCACATCAATCTGCAAAGCGCGAATCCGCTCTCCGGCCCCAACGACGAACGCTTCGGCCCGCGCTTTCCCGACATGACCTCCGCCTATGACAAACGTTTTCGCGAGATGACCGTAGGAGAAGGCAATCGTCAGGGTATCGGTCTCTATGAAGGTGTCTACGCCGCGCTGCCTGGGCCCAGCTACGAAACTCCAGCGGAAATCCGCTATTTGCGCACCATCGGTGCGGACCTCGTGGGCATGTCCACGGTTCCCGAAGTCATCGCCGCGCGGCACTGCGGCATCCGCGTGCTGGGAATTTCCTGTGTCACCAACGCCGCAGCGGGGATCCTCGATCAGCCGCTAAATCACAACGAGGTGCTCGAAACCGCCGAGCGCATTAAGGGCCAGTTCATCGCGCTTCTACGCGGGGTAATCCCCAAGATTGCCGCGGAGGTCGCATGAAAGTTTGCGCCGTTTTCTTTTGGAAATTTTGGAGAGCGAAATCGTGAGTGAAAACGAAGCATTGATCGCGGCTGCCAAGCAAGCGCGTGAGAACGCCCATGCGCCCTATTCGAATTTTCGCGTTGGCGCAGCGCTGCGCGCCACCTCCGGCCGAATCTTCGGCGGCTGCAACGTCGAAAACGCCACCTACGGCCTCACGGTCTGCGCGGAACGCATCGCCATCTTCAAAGCCATGAGCGAAGGCGAACGTGGTTTCGATGCCATCGCCGTCGTGACCGACACCGACACGCTCACGCCGCCTTGCGGTGCGTGCCGCCAGTTGATCTGGGAATTTTGCGGCGACGTCCCGGTCATTCTTTCCAACTTGAAAGGAAAAACCGAAGTGATTCCCATGCGCGAGCTATTTCCGAAGCCGTTCGACTCGTCGAATTTGTAGGCGCGGTCTCCAGATCGCGAGAATATTTCATGTGAGGCATTTCGCATGCACAGGACGTTTGGAAAACTTTCAATACTCGCCGTACTCACACTCGCCAGCGCCGCCACTTTGGCTGCTCAGACGCCGGCAAAGGAAGCTGTGAGCTTCGATTTGCTGGTCAAGAACGGCACGATCGTCACCATGGACGCCAACCGCCGGATCATTGAAGAAGGTGTTATCGCTGTGCGCGGAGATTCCATCGTGTTTGTGGGCACGCAGTCGGAGCTGTCCTCCTCCGCCATGAAGGGCCTGGACGCGCGCCAAACCATCGACGCCAAAGGAGCACTTGTGCTGCCGGGCTTCATCAATGGCCACGGCCACGCGGCAATGACACTCTTCCGCGGTCTGCACGATGACGTAACGCTCGACGAATGGCTCCGCAAATACATTTTCCCCGCCGAGGCCAAGAACGTCACCGAAGAGTTTGTGAGATGGGGCACGCGGCTTGCGGCCGCCGAACAAATTCGCGGCGGTGTAACCACATTCGCGGACATGTATTATTTCGAGGACGCTGTGGCCGAAGAAACTAAGGCGGCTGGAATGCGTGGCGTACTGGGTGAAACTTTCATCGACTTTCCCGCGCCGGACAATAAAACCAACGCTGCCATGCTCGACTACACGGAAAAATTCCTCAAGCGCTGGCAGGGCGATCCGCTGATTCACGCCGCGACAGCGCCGCATTCCATCTATACCTGTTCGAAGAAAACGCTCCAGGATGCTGCGACTCTCTCAAGAAAATACAACGCGCCCATCCTGATCCACGTTGCGGAAATGAAAAAAGAACTGGATGACAGTCGCGCGCAGAACGGCACCACGCCTGTTCAGTATCTCGACAAAATCGGATTCCTCGGTCCGGACGTCGTGGCCGCGCACTGCATTTTTGTGGATGACACCGACCGCCAAATCCTTGCGCAGAAGCAGGTTGGCTGCGTCCACAATCCCTCCAGCAACATGATGCTGGCCAGCGGCGTCTCGCCCGTTCCCGAACTGCGCGCCACCGGGGTAGCCGTCGGCCTGGGAACCGACGGTGTGGCCGGCAGCAACAACGACCTCGACTTGATGGAAGAAATGGACCTGGCCGCCAAGCTGCAAAAAATCACCAAGATGGACCCGCGTGCGCTCGGTGCCAAGACGGTCGTGGAAATGGCCACCATCGAGGGCGCCAAAGCGCTTCACATGGAAAAAGAAATCGGCTCGATCGAGGTTGGAAAGAAAGCCGACATCATTTTGATTGGCCTCGATGCGCCGAACGCTGTTCCCATGTACGACGTCTACGCGCAGCTTGCCTACGCACTCAAAGGATGCGACGTCCAAACCGTTGTGATTGGCGGCCGCGTGGTCATGCGCGACCACAAGCTTCTAACCGTGGACGAACCTGCAGCCATCGCCAAGGCTCGCGAGTACAAAACGAAAGTCGCCGCTTCCTTGGCTATGGAAAAGTAACTGGCAGTGCCAGGACGGACCCTATCCTTGTCTGCCTAAACGCCGCTGGAATTGCGAATCTCGAATGGGCTGGCACACACAACTACGCATCTATGAGAAATGAAAATGGAACGAACCAACTACGCAGCGATGCTGCAAATCGCCATCGAAGAAGCGCGCCTCGGCCTCGCCGAAGGCGGCATCCCGATTGGCGCGGCGTTGTTTGATCGCGATGGCAAGTTGTTGGGCCGCGGGCACAACCGCAGGGTGCAGGAAGGCGATCCCTCTGCGCACGGCGAGACGGATGCGTTTCGCAAAGCCGGCCGGCAGAAGAGCTATCGCGACAAAATCATGGTCACGACGCTCGCTCCATGCTGGTATTGCAGCGGACTCATCCGCCAATTCGGCATCGGAACCGTCGTGGTCGGCGAGTCCGTCAATTTCTGCGGCGGCATCGATTGGCTACGAGAAAATGGTGTGAAAGTGATTGATCTTCATTCGGAAGAATGTATCGAGCTGCTAGGCAAATTCATTGCGGAAAATGCGGCAGTCTGGGCGGAAGATATTGGCAAAGAGTGAATCAGAGATCCCGCAACCTGGCTTACAACGGTTGCGGAGAGAGCGCCGCAGCGGGCCGGGAAGCTAGCGCTTTCAGTCGCCAGCCTCCGCAAGACGCGAGCCCGCGAAGTGATCGCAAGCGCGCCGCAAGTTCTCGTACCAGGTTTCCGTGAAACTCTGCACGAGATATTCGACGGATCGGCCCCCAATGGTCACCCCGGAATGCACAATATCGCCCCAGGTGTGGATGCGAGTGCCGTTTCCGCCGAGGTCGTCGAAGTGCACCCATTGCGCCATGGCCACGCCGAGGCCGTGGTCGATCCAGCCCACGCGCCGGGCGGGAATGCAGCTGGTAATGACGTGATCGAGGACCACGTTGACGGGACGGACTAGCTCGATATCCATCCGGCTCCCGGGCTGCCACGGATGCCCTTCGCTCCAGCGAACCTGGCCGTAGATATTGGCGAAATGATTCCAGCGCCGCCAGTCGGAGAAGATTTCCCACGCCTGTGCGGGGGTGCTTTTGGTGGTCACACCATACTTAAAATGAAACATACAATTCTTAATGCGCCTTTCTAAAATTGAGTAAACGTTTACCCTGGCCCTGGCCTTGGGCAGCAGCGAACCGCAGCCTCTGAGCGACCATTAATTGTACGTTGTAGGTTTAACGGTGTAAAGAGTATAATTTATTGGCAAGACCTCTTGGAGGAGACCCGTGCCGCGGATAGCCGACGCTGCTTTGGAAGGACGCATTCTGGATGCCGCTTACCGCTTGTGGAGTAAAGGTGGAGAAGAGGCCCTGACCATGCGCGCCGTGGCCCGCGCCGCGGGCACCACCACGCCGACGCTCTATGAGCGCTTCAGAGACAAGGATGATCTCTTGGCTTTCTTGCGCGACCGTGCCCGCCAAAAAATGTTTTCCGCAGTTGGGTCGGCGAATTCGCCCGTGGGGAGGTGCCGCAAAGCGCTGACGTTCGCGTTGACTCATGGAAATGAATATCGGCTGATCGCCGCGGACTGGGCCATTCGTTTGGGGCGAAAGGAGCCGTTGCCTTCTTTCGCTCTCTTGATAGAGCGCCTTGCGGCGGATCTGGGCGGAGCTCCGGAGCAGCACACCCAGCTTGCGTTGGCATTGGTGGCTTTGGTGCATGGTACAGCCACGTTGTTGCTGGCTGAGGGGGTCGCCCCGAGAGTGTCAAAGGAGATGCGTCAAGCCTGCCTCGCCGCGTGTGAAACACTGATCAAGCGATCCGTCGGAGCGGAAGCCACAATTTAATTGCCTGGAGAAAAAAGAACCGGGCTCAAACCTCGTTGACGAGCGGGTTCGGGCCCTGTCTTTTACGTCCAATTTCTCTCTCCTGTTGAAAAAATGCGCTGTATCTGAATGTGTCTTCATTTTCGGCACTAATTAACGCAGTATTCATCATTCTGATTTCAATCATTCACTGAATCGATTTTTGCCTGGATTATGCTCCGGATACGGAGGGTGTTCCATGTCCAGGTATTTCTATTCGCTTGTTGTAGCTGTGTTCGTGTGCGCCTTTTTCGGACAGCCAACTGCCAAAGCACAGGCAGCCAAAGGCGCCGTCGCCGGAACCGTGAAAGACTCGGCTAGTTCCGCTTTGACCAGCGCGCTGGTGGAGCTCCAGCCGCTCGGGATAAAAGGTGCGTCGGATGATCAGGGCCAATTCCGAATCACGGATGTGCCCGCGGGAGAATATACTCTGACGACCTCCTACGTCGGCTTCGCGAACTTTAGCACCACGGTAAAGGTCGAGGCCGGGCAGACCGCCAACATTGACGTCGTGCTCAAGGTAGCCTCGCAGAATGATGAAGTGATCGTTACCGCGGAACGCATTCAGGGAGAGGCGGAGGCCATCAACATCGAGCGCCTCTCGGATGATATTGTGCAAGTCCTTCCCGAGAGGGTTATCAACAGCTTGCCGAACACCAATATCGCCGATGCCGTCGGCCGCGTACCCAGCGTTTCCCTGGAGCGCGACGAAGGCGAAGGCAAGTACGTGCAAATCCGCGGCACCGAGCCGCGTCTCAGCAACGTCACCGTCAACGGCGTGAACCTGCCTTCTCCCGAAGGCGCGGTGCGCAACATCAAGCTGGACGCCGTTCCCGCCAATTTGGTCGAGCGCATCGAGGTGTTCAAGACGCTTTCCGCTAGCCAGGACGCTGATGGCATCGGCGGCACCGTCAATCTGGTCACCCGGACCCCCGGAGAAAGGCCGACCTATTCCCTGGGGGGCTCAGGCGGCTACAACCCCATTCAAAACGGCTATGGGCGCGGCGAGTTTGACGGAACCTTTGGCAAGCGCTTCGGCATCAGCAAGAAATTCGGTTTCCTGCTGAACGGCACGTTCGATCAGACCAATCGCGGAATCGACGACCTCGAACCCGGGCAGACCATCGGTACCGACCCTGCCGGTGGCCGCAATGTGGCGTTTTCCAACACCGAGGATCAACGCTCCTACAGCTACTACCGGTCGCGCTATGGCTTCTCCACAGGCATCGACTACAACTTCAAACCGGGGAACAGTGTCTACGCCAGGGGACTGTATTCCGATTTTCACGATTACGGCGATACCTGGGTCTATACGCCAAACTCCGGAAACACCATTAAGTCTGTTTCTCCGGACGGCAAGCAGATCACCTTCGATAACGCGCAAGACTGCGTCGCAGTCAATCAAGCTTTTGACGCCAGCCCCGCTGCCAATCCGAACAATCTCAATCCCTGCTCGCCAGGTTCTTACAACTACCGCCACTACATCCGCCGCCCAGACCAGCAGGTCTACAGCTTCCTGACCGGCGCAAGGCACGATCTTTCCTCTACCTTGATCGTCTATGAGTTCGCGGGCTCCCGTTCGCATAATATCGGCGGCCAGGATTTTGAGACCACGAACTTTCAGGGAGCAGTGGCGAGCTACGACAACGCCGGGAATCTGCTGCCAGGATCGACCGGCGCGGATCTCGCTGTAAACCTCAATAATCCGCGGCGGCCCAAATTCAACGCGCTGGATGGCAGTAATCTCTTCGATGCAACCCAATACCTCTTATCGAATACCTCGCTGACGCACTATATCGCGCAACAGCTCAATTTCCAGGGCTCGGCGTCCGTGGCTCGGCGTTATAACGCACACTCGCACCTTGGGACTTTCGAGCTTGGCATCAAGATCCGCAACTCCCACTCTACGCAAAACGAAAGCGATCAGATTCTGAACTATAACGGCAATAGCATTACGCTTCCGTCCGTCGTGGGGAACTATACCAATCCCAGCTATTACGACAATTTCTTCCGAATCGGCTCGCAATCCTACGGGCCGAATTCGAACTACGACTTGATTACGAAGGCCGTCCTTGCGAATGTAAGCCAATTCTCATTGAATCAGGCTACAAGCATCCGTCGTTCCGCGGGCGCTTTCTTTGACGCCAACGAACGCATCTATGCTGGCTACTTGCAGAACGTAATTTCCTTTGGCAAGTTGCGCCTGCAAACCGGCGTTCGTTTTGATGCTGCAGACACCGGCTTCCTAGCCAATTTCATCCAAACCAGCGATCCGAACGACCCGACGGTCACTCCCAGCAACCCCAGGATTTCCCCGAATCGCCAAAGCTCAGGTTATTTCAATGCCTTGCCCAGCGTGCAAGCGCAATATCAGCTCGAGAAGAACACCAATCTGCGTCTGAACTACAGCCAGGGCATCGCCCGGCCCAACATCGGCGACCTCGTGCCATCCACCATTGTCGATCCCAACGCCAGCCCAAAAACCGTTACCGAGGGCAATCCCAACCTTAAACCGACCAAGGCCAACAATTACGACATCTTGATCGAACACTTCTTCCAGCCTTTGGGCATCTTGCAGGGCGGGTACTTTTACAAACAGTTGTCCGATCCGATTTACCCGACGGCAAGCACCCTCGGTCCGACCGACCCGAACGCAGGATTCAGGCTCCTGCAGTCGATCAATGGCCCGAGCGCACATATCCAGGGCATCGAACTCTCCTGGGAACAGCGCTTCTCGTTCCTCCCAGGGCTGCTGAGCGGATTCGGCGTAGCTGCAAACTACAGCTATACCCAGTCCGGAGTGAAATTCCCCGCCACCTTTGACGGCGGGAGAATTGATAACGCTCCCCTGTCGCGTCAGGCTCCCAACACCTGGAACGCTGGATTTACCTACGATAAATCACGTTTCTCCATGCGCTTTGCCGTCAGCCACAACGATGCCAACATCGCCTTCTACAACTTCACCCACGTTGACGCGGCGACGGACCGGGATCCCATCCTTGGACTCAAGGGGCCGGGCGGCGACGTCTACTTCTACGCACACACGCAGTTTGACATTCAAGGCAGCTATCGCATCGCCAGGGGCCTGCGCTTCGAGGCTTCCGGCCTGAACCTCAGTAACGAGGTTTTCGGTTTCTACCAGGGCAGCACCATCTATCCCATCCAGCGCGAGTATTACAAGCCAACCGTTTCATTCGGCTTCCGCTGGACACCCGGACTGGAATAGACATCGCGGGAGTTCATTTCCTCGCGGTGTGCCAAGGGCGGGGCAAAACATCTTTCTAGCCCCGCTCTTGGCCCCTTTTTTTTCATTCAATCTATATCCGGCCCGGAAAGCCATTGACAGCCCCACACAAGCTGGAACCTCGGCTTAGGCGAGGTCGGCATAAGCGTCAAACGAGGCAGCGATGGCGCGAACTTCCGCCAGCGACTGTTCGCGCATCAGCTTTCCGTTTTCCAGAACCGTTTCCAGCGCATTAGAGCCGGCCGCAGGTGATTCCGGCAGCGGCGGACCATCCGAAACTTCCACGGTCGTGAAATTCCTTCCGTTTTGGATCAGATTGAACCGGCCGCCTTTGCTGGCCTTGGACGGATCGGTTTTTGGATTTTTGTAAACGTTGTGCCACACGCCTTTGCGGTCGATGGCGGAGCATTTCAACGCGAACTTCAGGGTGTCGCGGTTGATTTGCTGCAGCAGCGCGCCGCCCATCCCATAACTCCAAATGTCCTGTGACCATCCTTTGCGCGTCAGTTGCGCGGTTATGTTCTGAATGGTGTAGAAGTTGACGCCATCGCCCTGAATGAACCGCACACACGGTACCGTGGTTTTCCAGCCCTTGCTGTTCACTTCGTAGCCGAACACTTCACTTACGATTTTGAACAGTTCCTCGAGCACCGTGACCGCATCGCCCGAATCCGGCCGGATGACCAGCGTGCCGTTGCGCCGTAAAATCTTTTCGCGCAGAGCTCCGCCCCATAGATTGCGCACCGCGTTGTACACATCGTACGAGTCGCTGACGCATGCGACGAGGCCTTCGGGGCAATTCTCGAGGATGTTGGCGTAGGCATCCAACTCGTGAGCTTCTCCCCACGCGGTAATCGTCGAGTGCTCGGAAGCAGGAATGCTATACCCAGCGCAATCGAGTGGGTTTTGCGGCGTGAGATCAGCGGCATAAAACTGATTGAGAAGTTGGATGGCCGCGAGAGTATCTGTTCCCAGGAAATTGAGGAGATGCGCAGCGCCGCCGACCGCGGCGGATTCTCGGGAAGAAACGCCCCGGAACCCGAAGTCGTGCAGCTTGAAGGGGAGCAGCGCCGGATCCCCTGTGCGGACCAGCGCTTTGCCAATCACCTGCTTGATGGCACGCGAGAGCGTGGCAACCGTGATGGGATACCAGACCTGCAGCAACAGAGTTTCCGCCCAATTGGTAAGCCAATAAAACTCAGGATCGGTATTCTCGATGGTGATGAGAGCGTTGTGGCTCTTCACCACCGTGCCTTCCTTGATGGCGCGGATGCGCAGCGGCAGGCGCCCTCCATGTTTGGCGTAAAGAGACTTAAAGCCCTCGTAGTTGAAGGACTTCGGATGGCCGGCAAAATGGGCGTGAGCAACGCGGCGCGCCTCTTCGACGTCTTCCAGGGTGAAGACCTGGCCGGCAAAACTCGATTTGACGATGTACTGGAGCATGGCCAGCATGGTCTCGTCGAACATCCCCCCGCGCGATTCCACATACGAGTAGATGTGCCGCGTGTCCGGCGGATATTGCCACCAGTGCGTGAGCTTGTAGGAGTCCGTGTTGAGAATGGGGTTCAGCCGAAGCGACTGCATGGCGCTCCTTGCCAACGGAATTGATAGAGGAGTGGGCGACCGCTCACTGGAATTAAGGATAGCAGGGAAGAGAGGTGAGTTTCACGGAAGACTAGGTAGTCCGAGCCCCAGTGAATCGAGTGCGAGAGTTAGCCTGGCGGACTTACTTCTTAGCCGGAGACGACACCCTCTTTGTACCTGTTCCCGGAGCGCTTTCTTTCAGCAAGCCATCGAGCAGATTACGCAGATAAGTTTCGTCCTCGAGGTTCGCCTCACGCACAGGCAGGCTCTGGGCGCGAATCACACCCGCACGATCGATCACCACGATCTGCGGAACCATGAGACGCTCCGCTGGCGCGCGACCCAGGTAGGCATCCACTTCCGCAGAGGAACTGTAGCCGACCAAATAAGTCACGCCGAGGTCTTGTGAAAATCTTGAGACCATTTTTCCGCTGATGTTGTTGTCAAACGCTATGCCAATCGTCTGGAGGCCCCGCTGACCCAGTTCTTCCTGAACCTTGCCGATCATCTTCGCCACGCGCATGCAGTGCGGACAATTAGTAAGCAAGAACTCGACGACCACTACCTTGCCCCTAAAGCTTGAGAGAGCTGTTTGTTGGCCCGACGGCTCGGAGAAGTTGAATTCGGGAGACTTGCGGGGAGCCGCCGTGGTAGCGATCAGCATCGAAACGCTAAACGTCAAGAAACCAATTGAGAGTGCGAGTCTTCGCATTCGCATACTTCAACCCTTCAACCAACTAGGCGATCTCGTTCCACTTCTCGACGATGCGCTGGATTTCTGCCGCCGCAGCTGCGGCAGCATCTTCCGCACTGCTTTCGCCTTTGAGAACACTTTGCACCATCCTGGGCACAAGAGAACTGTTGAAAATCTCCATGTAGGCGGGCGTCGCGAATCCAGGAACGCCCAGGTTTGGGGTCCAATGTAACGCATCTTTCAGCGCCGTGTACTTAAAGGCTGGATTGGCCTGCGGATCCTTGGAGAGCCGTACAATGATGTCAGGAACAGTCTTCGGATAAACAGGAAAGTTGCAACCTAAACTTTTCTCGTAGCCGGTCCTGGAACTGTCGACCAGATCGCCCAGAAACTGCTTGGCGCCTTCTTGGTTTTGGGAGAAGTTCCAGACCACAGAGCAGTTGGTGATGTGTGGGAGAGCGGTCACGCCCACGCCGTTCGTTCCGATCAATGGCGGCTGGAGCAAGATCTTGCTTGCCATCTGCGGATCTTGCTTTTCCGCAGCGCGCAAGAGGCTGATGGCATTGCTTGTGGACGAGGTCTTGCGCGCCAACATGGCCTGCATGTTACCTCCTGGTCCCCAGCCAAGCTGATCGGGCGTGCCCGATTCCTGGTACAGCGCTTGGATGTACTTCAAAACCCCGACGGCGAACCCGTTTTTGTTGAAAAGTATATGTCCGTCTCCATCCAGTATCCAGGCGCGAAAAGCGTACAGAATGGTGTGCAACGTAACGTTGCCTTCCAAGGTTGGCGTAAACGCCAGACCGCAGGGTATGCCGAGCTTGTCGCGCAGCTCTTTTCCGCCACCACGCAGGCTGCCGTAATGTACGGGACCGTAAGGCATGCCCACCTGGGCCCAGTAGTCCTGAAAAAAGTGCAGTGGAGAGGGAGCCCAGAAGTCGGCAAAAGCGAAGTAGGTCTTGTTCTTAAGATTGAACGTTGACCTGTGGGCGAGCTGTTGGATGGCGCCGTACTTGGACGCCACGGTTTGATACACCTCGCTATGATCGATCGCGTGTTGGTAATACTCGGCGGGAGGCCAGGGAAACATGAACACGTCGTGCCCCTTGCCAGCCTTGATCTCAGCGTTGGCCGTGGCGCTGATCTTTTCCACCGGGATTTCGTCTACCGTTACGGCAGTGTCGTGCTGCCTGCCCCAATCCGTGGCCATGCTCTCGAACCACGAGTCAAATTCCGGCAGGAAATGCGCCCATTTTGCGATCTTCAGCGTTTTCTGACTGGCGAGAGCGCGGGAGGGAAAGAGGAAGAATGGTCCGACGGCCGCCGTACCTATTGTCCAATGGATGAAATCCCGGCGAGGAATCCGCTTTCCCTTCGGAGTGGTCATCTTGATGGCGGCCCCTTTAGAACGCAACTACCCCTGGCAGCGCCGAGGCACTACCAGGGGTGCGCTACTCAACCTCCAGTCAGCTGCTACTGCGCAGCAGTGGAGGCCTGTGAAGTCACCTGCGAGAGTTGCTTCGCTGTGAGTTCGTTGGGGAACAGACCGAAGATCTGCAGGCTCAAGAAGTCAATGGTTAAGTTCAAGTTCTGAGGAAAGCCGTTGGCAAGGTGCACCTGATCCAGGAACGCGTCGGGGGCGATGGCGCCGGCGCGCGGATCGGGAAGGGCGGGACAAACGAGCCAGACAGCTCCCCCGTCCGCGCCGTTTACCGCCTCCTTGCCTTCCGCCCCGCAGTTGTTCGCCTCTATCTGTTGGTTGAGTTCAAAGGCGGTCAGGATAATGGGAGTTCCATCCAGGTTAAAGCCGTTTTTTGCACCGATGTTCGCGAATACCTGGCTACAGGTCGGATCAGTGGTATTGGGCGGTTTTACGAACCAGAAATAGGTGAGGATCCACATACCGAGCAGGTCGTCGCAGAAATAGCCATACGGGCTATCGCTGATCGCCGCGCATGTCGTCGTATTGATGCAGTTGTTATCGCTGCCATCCATGGCGTTGCGGTTGGTGGCGAACCGCCAATCCTGCCTGAGGTTTGGGGTAAAGACTGTGTTCACGTTGTTCACAAGGAAGCAAGGCGTCGGCGGCGCCAAGGGGCTCTGCATGTCCGAGGCGCACGGATTCGTCGCAAACGTGCCGTCCGCAAGGGTTTGTTTGACCGCGGCGTAAGCCTCGAAATTGCTCACGATCTGCTCCATGCTGATTCCGCGGGGATTAAGGCCTGTGAGGTTCCCGTTCGGGTCTGTGCCTTGGACGAGCGAAATGGTCGTCCCGGCATTGTGCTGATCACCGTCCAGTCCGCCGTTGATGGCTCCAACCGTCCGCGAGTAGCTGCTCTCAAAGGCATCCTGCTTGGTAACGAAAGAAAGGATGGAGATGAACTCAAAGGTTTCCGGCATGTTATTGGTGAAGGGACTGTTGCCATCGTCTGCGTTGCCTCCCGTGGTCGCCAGGATGCGGAAGTTTCTGCGGTTCGGATCTCTGGTGACGCAGGTGCTGTCCGCCACCCAGTTTTTCTGGTTGCCGGTTGCCGGCGGCCCCGTCTGCCGGAAGCTGCCGAAACGACCGACGTTAAAGGCACTGTTCGGGTCGAGGCCATTATCCTTGTAGAAGGTATCGTTGTAATCGCATGGCGGAGGGTTAAAGTTGTCGTCTGCGTCCCCAATAATGGGGGGCGAGTCCTGTTGGGCTACAGCCTTGGGAGCGGCGAAGAACACTAGCCCTACCAACGCCAAAATGTAAACCAACCGTGAGGTATATTTTAGTGCGCTTTTCATCACTTTTGATCCTTCCTCCGGCAACTGCGGGAATAACCCTGCCCCGGAATTGAGAACTTTCCTAACAACTAAGCCTTCGGATCATGGCGTCTCAGGACGCCTGCACCCTGTTGGTTTCAGGATGGATGGCCCACTCCAGTGTTTCGGCAATCCACTTCGCGTGGGCCATCCCGGGACAAGCGGACCACAGCATGAGTGGTTCGTTGCCGTAACGAATATTGCCGATGTGCTGCGTCTTGTCCTTGTCGATGGCTGGTTCCGGATAGGTGAACCCAATGGCCTTCCGAAGCTTCTCCATGTCTTCCGGCTTGGCTGTGAGAAATGTCCAGCCCGGCTTGGCGTGATAAATCTCGCGGTGCCGCTGGATCACGTCCAGCGTGTCCTCTTCCGGTTTCAGGGTGAACGAGTACATGAAGATGTCCCGGCCGACTTGGCCGCCCAGTAACGTCTGTACTTTGGACAGGTTGGCCATAACCAGGGGACAAACCTCGTCACAATTGGCAAAGAAGAAGTTCAGGCTGACGATCTTGTCCTTGATCAAGTCATCGTAGAAGCGCACGTGCTTGCCCTCGTGCGTAATAAGAGGGAGATTGGGCAAGTGTTGCGCCTGGATACGCCTCCGCGCTTGTTCCGACAACGTTAGTTTGGTAGTGGCGACAGGGTGGGTGGCGCCGGCGGCAGTGATCAAGCCGCCGGCGAAAGGGGCCATTCCCAGCATGCCCAGCATCGTTCTTCTCGACATATCCTTCATGGTTCGGCCCTCCTTCGATGCCTTTTCCACGGCCATGCCCTTTTTTACGGCACGTTGATGTTATCTTCCTGGCCAGCTGGCACGACATGCCAAAGAGCCATCATGGCGTGGTCCTCGTGGACCACGTTGTGACAGTGGATCGGGTATTTGCCCAGCCAGTCGCGGAACCGGAAAAAGATTTGCACGCGTTCGTTGGGATGCACCTGGGTCACGTCCTTGCGCCCCAAGTCCCCTGGCACGGTAGGTTTCACCCGGTTTCGGCTCAAAATCTGATGCTCCTCGAGGTGGATGTGAATAGGGTGCGTCCAATCACCGGTGAGGTTGGTCAGGAGCCATTGCTCCACGCTGTTCTGCCGGACAGCGAAGCGGAAAGTGTTGCAGTCCATGAACTGGCCGTTGACCGACCACTGGCCGTTCAAGCGGTCGAATTTGAAAGTGCGGACAATGCGAGTCTCCGCGGTGGTGTCCGGCAGTTGGTAGAACGTCGGGTTGGTAGCCGGATCCACGCTGTCATCTGTGACCGCTTTACCGCTCACCCGGAATTGCAACAGCAGATTGCCTGCTCCCGCCGGCAGAATGGCGGGCTGGCTTGAATTGAGAACCAGGGTGCATTCCGTGGTGGCGCTATTCTGGGCCGCCACTTGGCTATCAACCGCTGCCGGTCCCTGGCCACTAAGCTGGTTCAGGCGGTTCTCCAGATAGATGGTCTTGCCGGCGAACTGGCGGAAATCAATGATGATATCCACGCGCTCGGCGGGGCCAATGCGAACGCTTTGTACCTGAATCGGATTGGGAAGCAAGTTGCCGTCAGTAGCGATCAGGAAGTACGGATTCTGCGCGCTCAGATTGTTCAGGTCCGTGAGGAAATACTCATAGAAGCGTGACGGACCGGTGTCCAACAGGCGGAAGCGGTAGCGGCGTGGCTCCACGTTCAGGAACGGCTGGATCACGCCGTTGACAAGGAACTTGTCGCCCAAAATGCCGTCCAGGTTGAACAGATCGAACACCAACTGGCCGGTCTCTGGATCGTAGACTTTGTCGGCGAAGGCCAGCGGGATATCGTGCGCCGGGAAGTCGGGCAGACGGAAGCCGCTGTCGTCATTGCCGGTGTCAAACTGGTTGAACAGGCAATAAAACCCGAGTAGCCCCTTATAGGTATTCTGTGAGGTGAAGTCTACACGGTGATCGTGGTACCACAACGTGGCTAATGATTCATTGATGTCGCCGTTGGGTTCGTGATCCGAATTGAACCCAGCCAGCACGTTGGGATAGTACTGATCGCAGAAACGCCCGTTGGTGTAAAAGTCGCAGGGGTTGCCGTCACTCTCCGAGGGATTGTGGGCGTTGTGCAGGTGGGTAGAGACCGAAGCCATCCCGAAGCCGGTATTGTTCTTTTCCGTGATCGAAGGCAGAGAATTGATATTGCGCGTGAGCTGCGGCCTTCCGTAGAAAGCCTGGTACGTCGGGCCGGGGCTGCGTGTTCCCGTGCCATCGTCGAATCCCCAGATGGTCTGTGGGGGCAGATCGGGATGTTGACTGGCGACGAACTGCCTCTGATGAATGTTGTAAAGCGTCCCCGGAACCACCGGGAAGCGGCTGGAATCAATCAGAGGCGCCTGGAAAGGAGCTGCCCGAACCTCTCCTGCCCCGACGTTGGGATTTTCCGTGGGTGTTGGGGTCAGTGAGGAAACCCTCTGTGCCAGCGGCATGATCGGCAGAGCCTGGATAAAAGGTCTCGTCGGCGGGCTGGCCGTCTGGTTGCCAGGCACGCAGTTCTGGTTAGTTCCCGGACTGGTGTTCTGCCCCGAACTGGGAGGGTTATTTGTCTGTGTTTGCTGCCCGTTGGCTCGGGCACTCAAGCCGCTTTTGGCCACCAGCATCCCACCGGCCGTCAGCAGTCCCATCTTAAAGAGGTCACGCCGGCTCGTCAGCCCCGCGGCGATCAATTCGCGGCGGTTCTTCGCCGCATTGACCATCTCGCGATACTTCGCTTTCGAGACCTTCTCGCCGAAAACATTGAAGTACATTTCCTTACCTCCACGCTTTGCCGCTGCTTGATGGCCATCTAGCGACAGACTATCGAGCTCCACAACGCGATACGCTGCGATGTGACCGAAGCGTTGCGGAACAAGTCGCGCGTGAAAATAGCCCTGCATTTCCTGGCGGGCAACGGCCCATGCGAAGATGCAAGGGGCAGGTTTTCCTGCCCCTCAAACGCCAATGGAAGTACAGCGAAGAAAACTCAAAGAATGACACTACTTGTATGTCCAGATATTCTTACAGAACAGTAAACAGATCGTGCCGAAAGATTAACCAAAAACCCCTTGATTTCTCGCCACGGGCGATATAGTGTTTCGCCACTTTTTGGATATTCAGCGACGTTGTTTTAGAACAGCTTTAGAGTGGTCTTAGGACAGAGCTCTCCCAGTTAGATCGAAGCGAACTTCGGGTCCGGCCCGGGGATAACGCGAGTGTCTATCGCAGTCCAGGTGATGAGTGCGCATCCCCTGCTGATCCGCGCGGTCGAGGGGGTTCTGTCCAACCTGAAGGATATCCCTGTCCGGCTTTTGCCTCCGGCTCAGAATCCTGCGGAAGCCATGAAGCAGCCGAGGTCACCACGGCTTTTCTTGCTGGACGCCTGCTCCCTGCGCACAGATCTGGGGCCGCTTGCAAATCGCTGCCGCACCTATCTGCCGGGGAGCAAGTTTCTGGCGCTTCTTCCTCCTGAAAAGAGCTCCACCGCGGAAGAGATGCGTCTTTTTTACTGGGGCATCGACGGGTTCGTGGAACTCCATAAAACGTGGCAAGCGGAACTTCCCAAGGCCATTCACAGCGTGGTGAAGGGACAGACTTGGGCGCCCCCCGAAGTCCTGCTGGCGTTCGTCCAGCGGGCAAAATGGCTCGTGGATGCACAGCTTTTGCCGGGACATTCTCTGACGATGCGAGAGAGCCAGGCGCTTCAATTACTCATGCGGAGGCTAACCAACAAAGAGATTTCGCGCGCTTTGGGCATTTCCGAGCGCACCGTGAAATATCACGTGTCGAATATTCTCAGCAAACTGCAACTGGAAGACAGGCGCGGTCTCGCTCCCGACAATCTCTTACTCAAATTTCTGCCCTCCGGGTAGTCGTCGTTTTACACACGAGGTCCCGCTGCGATCGAGGCGGTGATCGAATTCCCGCGAACGACGGGGCATGCAGAAATCTTCGGGACTTCAGGGGCGTGACTTTGCCGGATTTGGTTAATCGCGGTCTGGATGGCCGTGGCGCCAGTTCCAGTAGCGCCGCTGTTCTCGGTAGTTTTGGTGGTTGTACTCACGATATTCCCTGCGTCGCTCCGCCATGTACCGCCTGTAGGCGTGGTCTTCGCGGTCATCCCAGTTGTGATAGTCGCGGTGATCCCGGTCGTAGACTCGCACCTGGACGCCCACTTGTGGCGTGGGGCCGGCCAGCATTGCCGCTGGTGCCATGAAAGCAGCAGCCAAAAACAGGGACCTGATATATCCATTGAAGTGGCGCATGATGTTGTCCTCCGCGCACGAGATGTCCAGCTGCGGAGTCCCGGCAGCATTGACTATGCACGCTTCCCTTGGCGATTTCTGTTCCATTCGACACGATTTCCTTTTTCAAATGAACAGGACAACCCTGAATCTACGCTGAAGCGCGTGGACAACCCACTGCATTAATCTGACCAATCTCCCCCACCCCGAGGCAAGCCCCTATCCTATCGAAATGCCTTGCGGGATTCGGGTCTGGACGCCCTGAGATTCAGGTTTGCGCGCAGAATCAGGAGTTCCACACTACGCGTGAGAGTTGCTGTTTCCGCGAGGCCCACTCAGCGCCGGAGAGGATCCGCGGGGCGGCTTCGATGAGGCGCGGGACGAGTTTGAAGACGGCCACAGGGGTCCAGGGGCTGGCGTCGCGTGTGCGGAAGCCTCGTTGATTGAGAGCGTCGGCCATGGCCGTGAAAGAGGCGTCTTGCACGATCAATTCAGCAAGAAACTTGAGGACTTGCGTCTCAGCGGGATTTTCTTCGAGGTGCAGGCAATCGCTGGTGATTCGCAATCCATAGGGTATTTCTTCAGGGGTTTTGCCAGGATTGGAAGGAGACGGTCCGCTTTGCGTTGCGGCGTCACTGGTGGGCATAACCGTGACTTCGCGCTCCCATTCGACTGCCACGGGCCGCCAACCGGCGGCTTCCCGTTGCCTTAGGGATTCGGGGCTGGGCAGGGCCGAAACTTCCTCGCGATAGCGCTCGCTGTTTTTCATGGCGGCCTCCTGGGCGGATGCGGCTCGCCGGTTGGCGACAAAATAAGTCATCGGAATTGAAGCAATTCGCGTGCCGCAAGCCTGTGTCCACGAAACCATAGATATGTAAGGGCCTTAGCCAGCAAGGGTTTACTTTTGGAAACGCCCGGTGTCCGCTCATGGGATGAGCCTGTCCCAGCGGCGAATACATTTGACAATAGTAACGAGAGGACTGGATTGCTCTGGCGGGGTGGGGAAATGGCAGTGTGAGCGCCAAGCTACGGCCGCGTAACGCAGCAACGCTCGGCGAAAAACAGTCTAGCTACCTTTCTTCTCGGTATTCTTCGGGAACATCATCCTCCGGGACTTCATGCGTTCGTACTTCTCCCTCATCCGCATCCAGGGCATCTTCGACACCTTTGACCGCCTCGGCTTCGAACGAATTGCCCTCCTCGAGCAATTCGTCCACGCTTTCCGAATTGGCGCCTTCTCTGTTCGTCAATCCCTGGAGATCGCCGGACTGTCCTCCGGAACGCGCGCCGAGACCCTTGGGTTCAAACTCCACGCTGTCGATGACTTCACGCTTGCCGCGAGGGGCCTTCCTCTTTGTGCTTGATTTCGTTTTTCGGACTGGCTTTTTCTTGAGCTTGCTGGCACGAGTATTCTTCGCCACTTTTGATTTGCTGGCGAGCTTCGCCTTGCCCGCACGTTTCTTGCTACTAGGCTTTTTCTTGTTTTTCTTTTTGGCGCTCATGGCCGGAGTGTAGCACTTTTGTCCGTAGAGGAACTACTATCCAGCAATCTTGAGGATTTTTCAGCGAAAGAAATGCCGTCCCGCGATTTGTTGTCTAAGAAAAAACTACTGCAGTTGCTGCGTTCGAGGAATGCTGCAACGATCAAGCAGTGACTTTGGTGGCGAAGGGGCGCCGCAGTGGCCTTGCGCCCGGTATGGGGAAAGTCATGCTCCAGAAATTCGAATCCGGCGAGACAAACTCAACTCCCACGTAGGTCTTGCCGTCGCGCTCGTGGCGGATGGCCACCACGCGGCACTCGATGAATCGGTTGCTGTTTTCATTCACCAGCATGAGCGGTTGGCCAATGACGACAACTTGATCCATTTGCAGTAGCCCGCCGTTGCGATTCACGGCTTGCGATTGCGCGTGAACGGAGAACTTCTCACCGTCATCGGATTGGCCGCGAACGGTCAGAGGAACCGTTAGGGAGACCCTTAATGTGCGACGCCGTTCTTTGCACCGAAAGTGAAGTATAGCCACGGGGACCGCCTACCTAAGTTTGAGTTCGCAAAGCACTCGGCCTGGCTCGTCCTGAAGAAAGCCAAGCGAGTTGTGCAGCAGCCCCAGAAAACGTTTCAGGCCGGCACGAGAAGAAACCCTCACTACGTCAGGAGAACACTCCTGATATAGTGCGCTTGGACCTTACAGTGGACAATAGCTGAGCGGTACCAAAATCGCCGACAGCAAACCGGTACTCTAGTACTTCACAATCGTAAGTGCAATAGGGAATCTTCGAACGTTTGGCATAGGGCAAAATAGGCCGAATTCCGAGCCACCTGGACCAGTGCTCCAGAGGCAGCCGTGGAGGGCGGCCATTTTGAGGTGCTAAAACCAAGCCATTTTTACCTGTCCTGGGGGGCGGGCGAGCCTTAGGCTGGCGTGCCACCTTGTTCCAAGCGCCTCAACTGGCAATTCTGGCGGCAAGTCATATAATGCTGGCGCGTCTGTCGAGCGCCGCAGCCCGGGAACGAAAGGGTTCGATTCAGGAACGGCGAAGGGGGCGGTTTCCATGAACAAGCAAGAAGTTCGCACCAGGATTGAAGAAATCGGCATCATTCCTGCCGTACGCGCGGCCACCGAAGATGACGCCAGTTTCGCTGCCGAGGCCGTAGCCAGCGGCGGGATTCCCATCGTCGAAATTACCATGACCACTCCCGGGGCCATCGGCCTGATTTCTCATCTGGCAAAGTTTCACTCCAACGTCCTGGTGGGGGCGGGAACGATTCTGGACCTGGAGACGGCCAAGCGCTGCCTGGACGCGGGGGCTCAGTTCCTCACCGACCCGTGCCTGGACGTAAAGCTAATAGAGTTGGCCCTGAAACAAGACGTGGTGGTCCTGGCGGGCGCGCTTACCCCTACAGAAGTCCTCACCGCCTGGAAAGCCGGATCGGACTTTGTAAAAGTATTTCCCTGCGCGCAGGTAGGCGGCGATGCCTACATTCGCGCGCTGAAAGGGCCATTTCCAAGCATTCCGCTGGTCGCTGCGGGGGGCGTAAACCAGCAAACCGCCACGAATTTCATCCTGGCCGGGGCCGCGGCTCTGGGCATTGGCGGCGAACTGATACCCCGTACTGCCGTGGTGAGGCGCCAGACCGAACAGGTTCGCGAACTGTCGAAGCGCTTCATGCGCCTGGTAAAAGCGGCGCGGGAGCGCATCGCGGCGGCCAAAGAGCCGGTGGTTCTGCGCGCCTAGATCCTATCCGCGAAATGCCAAAAACGGAAAGGAGTCGAGTTAGGAGCAGCGTGTTGCTCTGTAACCCGTTTATCGGGAGCAATTTGCCAACCCAAAGGCATTCCTTCCGGTTGATGTCATAACGAGGTCGGCCTCACGACGAGCCGAGTAGACTGTCGGTGTTCGCCCTAACAGCGCTCGGACCGAAGGAGGCCGAATGCGAATTATAGGATGTGACTTGCACGCTCGCCA
>Ga0210407_10000875_pt1 | contig 30780 bp, 21 predicted proteins | sample IncBWC27MmetaG_FD_150860 | JGI IMG/M metagenome (GOLD analysis project Ga0210407, IMG submission 150860) | Forest soil microbial communities from Barre Woods Harvard Forest LTER site, Petersham, Massachusetts, United States - Inc-BW-C-27-M | ecosystem: Environmental > Terrestrial > Soil >...
CGGCGGCGGCGGCATGACCGAGAAGGAAGCCCGCGCTAAAGGCTTCAAACTAAAAATCGGCAGATGCCCAATGACCTACGTCGCGCGCGCCATCGAGCGCGGCGAAACCGCCGGCCTCATGAAAATTGTCGTCGATGCTTCGAACGATAGCGTCCTCGGTGCCTCCATCCTAGCCTCCGAAGGCGGCGAACTCGTGCAAATCCTCAGCACGCTCATGCTCGCGAATCAGCCCTACACGCTCCTGAAGGGCGCCATCTACATCCACCCAACGCTCGCCGAGGGCTTCTTCTCTCTCATGGAAGACGTCAAACCCGCCGGCTGACCTGCGCCACTTCGCAACGCCACACTGTGTTGCGCCAATGGTATCCTGCAGAGCACGATTTCGGCGGCAAGCCGGCGGAGGCCACAACCAAATCATGGACAGTCTCAAGGGTCAAATTGCCGTGGTGACTGGAGCCAGCAGCGGCATCGGCAAAGCGATTGCCCTTTCCGTTGCTGGGCATGGCGCCGAAGTTTGCCTGGTAGCGCGCCGCCGCGAACTCCTGGAAGAGGTTGCCAAAAAAATCCACGCACTAGGCTCGCGCGGCCACGCTTGCCCGGCGGACCTTACCAAGGATGACGACATCATCGGTCTGGGCGCGCGCCTTCAGAAGGATTTTGGCCACGTGAATATTTTAGTGCTTTGCGGTGGCGCCATTTTCCATGGCCCCCTGGAGAAGGCTTCGCTCGCCGATTTCGATTTGATGTACCGTTCGAACGTCCGCGGTCACTATTTCATGATCCAAACCATGCTGCCTCTGTTGCGCAAAAGCAAAGGACAAATCGTCTTCATCAATTCTTCCGCCGGACTCCGCTCGCCCGCCACCTCGGGACAGTTTTCCGCAACTCAGCATGCGTTTCGCTCCATCGCCGACAGTTTGCGCGACGAAGTCAATGCCGACGGCATTCGCGTCCTGAGCATTTTCCCGGGCCGCACGGCCACTCCCCGAATCGCCAAACTTTTTGAGAAGGAGGGCCGCGCTTACCAGCCTGATCTGCTGATGCAAGCAAACGACGTCGCGGAAATGGTGACCCACTCGCTTCGTTTACCGCGCACCGCGGAAGTCACCGACATCGGCATTCGCCCGATGCAAAAATCTTACTGATGCGCGCCGCCGGCCCGATGCAAAAGTTTTATTGACACATCGGTCCTCGGGCGGCGAAGAAAGCCGCGCGAGGCCTTTTCGAATTTCCAGCTTCTAATTTCCAATTTTGATTCTGAATCTGGTGGGGCTGGGCGGATTCGAACCGCCGACAAGCAGTTTAGGAAACTGCTGCTCTATCCATCTGAGCTACAGCCCCGCTCCACCATTGTAATACTTCCCGGCCATTTTCGTTCCGCCTGTGTTTTTCAAAGCGATGCCCCCGGTGCACGCGACATCATAGCCGCCAGATTCGTTTACGGCGCCGGGGCGACCCTCGTGATGCGCAGATTGCGAAAGATCGTCGGCCAGTATTCCCGCAGCGCGTTGCCGGCGGTGTTCAGTCCTATGCGAATTCCGTAACGTTGAAAGGTGCGGCCCGCGGTTTGTTCCTTCACCGGCAAATAACTGTTCGCCAGGCTCTCGGCCAGCAGCGGCGCAATCATTCCCGCCCAATTGGCCGCGTTTTTTCCTTCATCCGTGCGCGACACCACGATGCGGCTCAGCGCGTAACCAATGCGGTGGCCCGGGCCACCATGCAGCGTCAAGAAATACCGCGGATCACGATGCAACATCGAAGAAATCAAAAACGTTCCGAAAAAATTGCTCGACGTCACCGTAGCCATGGAAGAACCGAAACGTTTTCCGTAGCCGCCCATTCCCTGGCCGTAACCGTCGAGGGAATTTCGCGCCTGGCTGATCCCCGCTCCGGCGGCCGAACGGAGAAATCGCGAAGGCGCGACGCTCTCACCCGCAAAAAGTTCGAATTTTTGCTTGGTGCTCAGCGGGCCCACGGTGGTGGCAATCTCGGGAAAGAAAATGGATCGACGTTCGAGGACCGCGATGGTTGTATTGATGGGGTTTTGACGCTTTTGCGGCGCGCTCGCCTGTTTTGGCGTCGGCGCATCGGGAAGTTCCCGCGGCTTCGGCTCCTGCTGTGCCGCCGCCGTTGCGGCGATGCCCACCAGCAGTGCAACCAGTCGCAGAGCCGATGACCAGGGCCGCATTACTCCATCCTAACATGAACGCAAATTTCGTTTTTGCAACCCCTCGGGTCGCGCAAAAAATTGCGTCAAGCGCTTTCTGTTTGGAGCATGCCGGCCGCAGCCGCATTTCACTCATCCATTTCACTCATCCAGGGAGCGCGCGATTCGGAATCCATAGTCGGCGTATTGAAACTCCGGGGGAATGCTGGAGCGCGCCGCGGTGCGCGTAACCTTAATATGATGGCGCCAGGAGCCGCCTCGCGAAGCTTTGCGCGTGCCGCTCTTCGGTCCCTGCGGATTTCGTTCCGGCGAGTGCGCGTAGTAGCTGTCGTCGTACCAGTCCGAGCACCATTCATGGACGTTGTCGCCCACGTTGTAAAGCCCATACGCGTTTGGCGCATGGAGCCCCACTGGCTCCGGCCCCAGCTTCCAGCGTTTGTTGTAATCGGGAACCGTCTCCGGAGGCGCATCTCCCCACGGATACAGCAAAGCCTCCGCGCCACCGCGTGCGGCGCGTTCCCACTCGGCTTCGCTCGGCAAACGATACCGTTTGCCTGTTGCGCCGCTCAGCCACTCGCAGTAGCTTGCGGCCTCGTGCCAGGACACGGCCACGACCGGCATCTGTGGATCATTGAAGTTCGCATCATTCCAATTCGGCGGCGGAGAGCCGCTCGCCGCGGCAAGAAATCGCGTGTATTCCGCGATTGTCATCTGATAAGCCGCCAGCTCAAACGCATCCACCCACACGCGGTGCACCGGCTTCTCATCATCGCGCCCGGTATCGCATCCCATCGCAAACCAGCCCTCGGGGATCCGCTCCATCATTGGCTCGATCGCTCCCGTTTGCTCCCCACTCATCCTTGATGACGATGCCATGTCTTCCCCATCTGAGTATTTTCCGCTCTTAGGGATCTTCAGTGTTTTGTGTTCTGGTTCGCGGCAGTTGCGGCTTTTGGTTTGAGCCGCAAGCTTGCCGTTGTGGAGTCGTGGCCAGCATCTTCCCGATCGCCTTGTTTCCGTTGCCTTGCATTAGTTTCGGGCTCGAACGGCACCACACGCTCCGGATGATCCTTATCCCACCCGCTCTGCTTGATCAGCAGCGTTGGAGTGAGTATGCCCTCTTTATTCATCTCCCAGCGGGTCGGTGCAAATTCGTCGATGCTCTTGATGATGTAGGCTTCCACATAAATCTGTAGCGCATCGAATTTTCCTTCGGGCACAAGGAAGAGTTGCTCATGTGCCGTCTCATCCTTGGGCTGATACCAGTATTCGTAGTCCGGAACTCGTCCAGCAGCAGCGACCTCTACTTGCCTGACGCTCGAAAACCTCCCGAAGCTCTCGTCGCCGCGCTCCATTAAGGGATGCACGTCCTTGGCAAATTGGTCCGCCGTGCGGTCCTCGCCGCTGAAGCTCACGCCGTAAACGTGCCACCATAGCGCCGGCACCCATACTTTGGCGTCGCCATGGTTCGCCACGGCCATGTGAGCGCGCACGAGAATCATCCCATCGGCACGGTCCAGTTCTTCCAGTGTGGCTGCCAGGGTTATGGCCGGAGGGCGCCTGGATGGGACATAGATGTCCTTGTAGATGAACTGGTAGATGCCGAAACCTGCGCCAAAGAGCAGCAGAAAAAACTGCACGCTCTCCTTGATTTTCTGGGTCCGGCTCGGCCCCTCTTTCTCCGCCATGACGGCCTCCCCAAACGCGTGCACCTCGATCCTCTCACGGGCTTGCTTTATCGATTGGCATTGTACCTCTCCACCGTAGTGGCGAGTCCCTAGACTTGCGGTTTCGTCTCTGGCGGTGGAGCGGACAGGGCAAGCCCCGCCGCCACAAAGGGATGATAAAGAGCCGGAATGGAGGAGGGGCGGCACGGAGTCGTCCGGTCAATCGCGGTTGGGCTCGGGCATATCGATGATGATGCGCCGGGAGTCGCCGCGGGCTGAATTGGTTTCGAGGGCGATGGCGGGGCATCCCGTAGACCATCCGGGACGGAAAATGAGCGAATGACGGGACGTGGAGGCGGCGTGGCAATTACGTAGGGGAAACTACGTATTGAGGCAGTCACGTTGTAACCGGTCTAACCTCTTGTCAGTCAACTGCCGCCAATGCTACACTCACCTTCGCCTACCCAAGAGGTTATGTCCCCATGACCGAAGGCCAAGTCTACCACTGTCCGAATCGTGATTGTGATTCTGAAATCCTCGTAACCAAAGCATCGCTCGAAGCCAGCGCAAACCCCAGATGCAGCTGCGGCGCGGAAATGAAGAAACCTTATAGCCCGCCCGTTTTTCGATGGCTTGACCCTGATGATGAACTTGTCAGGCTCTTTGGAACCAGTCGAGATTGAGCCCGCCCGGAACTGGAAAGGGAAATCCATGCGAGACATCATCGGCCTCACCTTCGGAGCGGTCTTTCTCTTTATCGGTGCCTGGATTCTCAACAATGGCATTTCCGGAAGGGACACTCTGCAGGCGGAGACCATTGCCGGCGCCGCCCTTCTATCCTTGGGAGTAGTGACCCTGGGGATCATCCTGAGAGGCTGGCTAAAGTGGAAAAGGGAGCTTAAAAAATACAGGGAGGGATAAAGCGTTTCCCCGGCGATATCCCCCAACTTGAACCGCCCTGCCAGATCCGAAATGGGAAATTGTGTCGGCAAGTTTCTGGATACGTATCAGCCTTGACGGCGCGACAGGGCAGGGGAGGGCGGGCCAAGGCCCGCCCGTACAAAAGACAGGAGCACAGCCCCATTCGGCATCTACTTTGAGGTGACCTCGCGGGCCAAATGGCTTGCGATCACTTCGCGGATATCATCTTGCTTCTTTGCAGCTGCCAGCGCTGCGTCCCTCGACCCGTAATGCTTGTTGACGATGGTGGCCGCTTTAGCAGCCAGTTGGTCGAGCGCTCCATAATTCGGATAGGAAACGGATAACGCGACGTTCCAGTCGTTCGGATGATCCGTCACCGGATTCGTAAAGGTCTTGTAATCCACAATCAAGCCGGCTTTCTTGAACTCTTCAAAGATGGGCTTGGTATTCTCCCGGAAGTCCTTCCAGAACGCGTCTGCTTGTCCTGACTTGATATGGTAATAGGTCACGCGCCAAACAGGTCCAGGGTCGAAGTTGGGACTTTGCGCAAACGTAGGGACGGTGGCCAGTAAATTAGCCGCAAATATGGCGGCCAGCAGCACTTTCCTCATGGTACCTCCTCAAAATTTTGACGGATCGAAATGGGCCCGATGTGGCCCCTAATGGGTTGGCCGCGAATCTACCACTCACCTTCTTCCCCGTCAACGGTCGACGGATCACTAGCCGGGGGTCGGGAGTCACGGGTCACGTATCGCCCTGTCCCAAACGGGACAGATGCCTACGCCCTCCCTCATGTATATAGTCGCTGTGCTATCCTCGCCTTTCTGCGTTCGGGGGATGGCCCATTCCTCCCGCCTTGGAGGTCGTTATGAAAAAGACTTTGAAGATTGTGCTCATCGTGGTGGGTGTGCTGGTCGTGGTGGTGCTCGTAGTGCCGTTTTTGATTCCCGTGAATCAGTTCCGGCCCGCGATTGAGGAAAAAGCTTCGGCGGCGCTGGGGCGCAAAGTGGAACTTGGCAATCTGAGCCTGTCGCTCATCAGCGGCTCGCTGTCGGCCGACAATATCACCATCGGCGACGATCCGAAATTCAGCTCGTCTCCCTTTCTCACCGCGAAGTCGCTGAAGGTGGGCGTTGAAATGATGCCGCTCATTCTCTCGAAGACGCTCCATGTCACCGGCGTCGCGATTGACACGCCGCAAGTGACGCTGCTGCACAACGCCGCCGGCGTGTGGAACTATTCCTCGCTGGGCGCTTCTGCCGCAAAAGCGAAGGCCAAAGAGGCGCCCGAAAGACCTTCCGAGACAGGCGCGGCGGAAGTTTCCGTCAAGAAAGTTACGCTGAGCGACGGCAGCATCATTGTCGGCTCGACGAATTCGCAGAAGCGCAGCACGTACGATCACGTTAACGTCACCGCTTCCGACGTTTCGCTGACTTCCAGATTTCCGGTCACCGTCACGGCGGATTTGCCCTCTGGCGGCAAGTTCAAGCTGGACGGCACTTTCGGGCCCGTGGATCAAGCGGATACTTCGCTTACTCCTCTCGATGCCAAGCTCAACGTCACGGGCTTGAATCTTGCCTCGACGGGTTTCCTCGACTCTTCCGCGGGTCTTGGCGGCCTTGTCGATCTCGACGGCAATCTCTCCTCACAAGGCGGCGAAGCACAAACCAAGGGCACCGTCAAGTTTTCCAATGCGCTTTTGGTCGCCGGAGGTTCGCCCTCCGGAGTTCCCGTGACCGTGAATTACGATACGAAATACAATCTCCGCAAGAACGCGGGCGTGCTGAATCCGTCGACGCTTAATATCGGCAGCGCGGCAGCCCATCTCAACGGTACTTACGAAACGGCGGGCGAGGCCACGGTCATCAACATCAAGCTCGACGCCAAGAACATGCCCGCCAAAGATCTCGAAGCTTTCCTTCCCGCGCTCGGCGTGCATCTCCCGAAGGGCGCTTCGCTCCAGAGCGGGATGCTCAACAGCGATCTCACTCTGACAGGTCCCACCAACAGAGTCGTCACCACTGGCACGGTCGGCCTATTCAACGGCATCCTCGCGAACTTCGATCTCGGTTCAAAAATGGCTTCCGTCGCATCGCTGGCAGGAATCAAATCGGGCAAGGACCTGAATATCGAGAAACTCACCTCGAATGTCCGCATGGCGCCCACCGGCATTCAAGCCGACAACTTTCTTGCCGTCCTTCCAACCATTGGGAATCTCACCGGGGCGGGCACGGTGGACTCGAAGAACGTCCTCAATTTCAAAATGCTGGCAACGCTCACGAAAGAGGCCAGCAGCGCGGCAGGCTCAGCCGCCGGCGGGGCGAATAGCACCGCAGGCGCTCTAGGTGGAATTCTCGGCACGGTCACCGGCGGCAGCGTGGGTGGCGGCGGGTGCAGCAGCGGTGGCGGTCTGAAAATTCCATTTCAGATTGAGGGTACTACCTCCGATCCCAAATTCATTCCCGACGTCGGAGGTCTGGCCAAAGATTTATTCAAGTCTGAGTTGGGTTGCCTCGGCGGGAAATCTTCCGCCAGTGCCACCAAAGCGCCAGCGCAAGGGCAGAATCCGGCCGACGCCATAAGCGCGCTCGGCGGACTGTTTAAGAAGAAAAAACCGTAGAGCAGAAAACTAGAAACTAGAAACTAGAAACTAGAAACTAGAAACTAGAAACTAGAAACTAGAAACTAGAAACTAGAAACTAGAAACTGATGCTTCATTCGTAACGCAGGGCGACGATGGGATCGACATGTGCTGCACGTCGCGCCGGAATGTAGCAAGCGAGCAGTGCTGCCCCCACAAGAAGCAGTGTCACCCCGCCGAAAGTCAGCGGATCGGTAGCTGTGACGCCAAAAAGCAGCGACTCAACGGTGCGTGTCAGTGCCAGCGAACCGGCAATCCCAATCGCCACACCTATAAAAATAGTGCGCAATCCCTGGCTCAGGATCATCCTTAGAACGTCGCCGGAACGCGCGCCGAGAGCGACACGCACGCCAATCTCACGGGTGCGGCGGCTGACCGAATAGGCCATCACGCCAAAGACTCCTGCGGTAGCGAGCAGCAGCGCGACGATTCCGAAGAATCCGACGAGAATGACGTTAAATCTCCGCGAGCCCAAAGAAGCAGAATAAACTTGCGAAAGCGTCCGAAACCTCGCCGGAATCTCCGGGTTGAGGTCCTGCAGAATTCCTCGCGCTGCCGAAGCGACCAAGCGTGTGTCGGCATCGCTCAGCATGGTCACAGTGATCGCCGCGCGTGGCCGCTGGAATAAATTCACATAGACGGTGGGACGCGGCGGCACATCGAGGCCATATTCGTGAACGTCGCCCACGATCCCAACGATGGTCAGTAGGCGCAAGTCGCCGTCCATGTTTCCAAACTCGATGGTGTGGCCGATCGGATCCTGATTTGGCCACCGGTCGCGCGCGAGCGATTCGCTGATCACGGCAACATGCGGAGAATTCGCTCCGTCGCGCTCGTCAAAGATTCGCCCCCGAATCAGTGGAATTCCGAGAACCTGGAAGTAATCGTCCGTGGCCACCCCAAAATCCGCAACGCCAAGCCGCTCTTTTTGACGGAGCAGAGAGCTAAAGCCATCCACACTCTTGGGCATCTCGTTCTGCGTCACTAGCACAAACATTCCGTCGGGAAGTCCGCCATCCTCATTCATAGGCAGGCCGCTAGTCGCGCCAACCTTGCGCACGCCGGGGATTTGTTTGAGGCGGTCAATCAGGTTTGAAAAGAAAATCGCCTGACCTGCTCTTGCTTTAGGATCCACCACCCACGGAAGCGAGACATCCATCGTGACGATTTTGTCCACGCGGAAGCCGGGATTCACTTCCAGCACTTTCATCAAGCTGCGCCCGAGCAATCCCGCTCCGACCACGAGAACCATTGTGATCGCGATCTGCGCCGCCACGATGGCCCGGCCCACGCGCTGGCTCCCTTGCGAACCTGCTTGCCCACGCCCGCCTTCCACCAAGCCCTTGCCCACGTCACCGGAAGTCGCGCGCGCGGCGGTGAACGCTCCGAGGCCGGCGGCAACCGCAGTTGAAAGCAGGAACGCGAACACAAGTACTGGAACACTGATCGAAACGCTCTCTAGCCGCGGGAGATTTTGCGGCGCCAGCCCAACTAATCCCGCCACGCCCCAGAACGCACCAAGTAGGCCGAGGCTGCCGCCGGCCAGCGAAAGCAGAAAGGCTTCGGTAAGAAATTGACGGATCAGCCGTCCGCGCGCTGCACCGAGGGCGCTGCGAATGGCAAGCTCGCGCTCCCTCACCGACGCTTGCGCCAGCGATAAATTCGCCACGTTCGCGCATGCCACCAGCAGCAGAAATGCCACCGCGCCGAAAAGGACCAGCAGCGCCGAGCGAGCCTTGCCCGTGATCGAGTCCTGCAGCGGGAGGACAATTCCATCTTTGAGGAGATAATCGCCCTGCTCGCTTGAGGTATCGTGAATACGCCGGGCTATCGCGCTAATGTCTTGATTTGCCAGCTCGACGGTCACGCCGTCGCGGAGACGCCCGACTGCATAGTAGTTGTGCGACGTCCTGCTGAGGTTTTCCCCGTCCAAATCGGCTGGCAGCCACAGATCGACATCTGTGGGGAAACGAAATCCGGCTGGGAGCACGCCGATGACGGAGAAGACCGCGCCATCAATCTTCAAGTGCGACTGCGAGAGGTCCGGCGAAGATCCGAGATACTGCTTCCAGTATCCATAGCTGACAAGAGTGGTGCGGGCCGCCCCTTTCCTTGCGTCGCCGGCGCTGAAATCCCGCCCGAGGATTGGCTGAATGCCGAAGACCTTGAGAAAGTCGGGCGAGACGGATGCCACTGTCGTGCGCGAGGGCTGCGAAGCCCCCGAAACTGAGACCACATAGTAGTTATACTTCGCAATCGCCCGGAAGCTGCGGTTTTGATCGCGAAAGTCGTCGAAGTTCGGGTCCGCAAGATGGGACCACCCGCCCTTCGAGTTGACTTCGAAGACCGCCATGATCCGGCTCGAATCCGAGTACGGTAGCGGGCGCAGCAACACGCCATATACAACGCTGAAGATTGCCGTGGTCGCGCCGATACCAAGTGCGAGAGTAAGGAGGACGACGACGGTAAAGCCGGGATTTTTTCGCAACATGCGAAAGGAGAAGCGCAAATCCTGAAAGAACGTTTGAAGAAGGGGAAGTCCGCGCCGGTCGCGATAAATCTCCTTGGTTTGCTCGATGCCACCTAGCTTCATGAGTGCCTCCCGCCGCGCTTCCTCCGCGCTCATGCCGGCGCGCAGGTTGTCCTCGATGTGCATCTGGAGGTGGCTTTCCATCTCCGTGGCGAGATCGCGCTCGCTGCCCTTCCTCCGAAGAAATCCGCCAAGTCGCACAAACCAAGCACGCAACTGCCTCATTGTTATCCCTCGCGAAACGGGCCGGTCTGGAGACCGGCCACTACAACAATCATTCGTAACGCAGCGCCACCATGGGATCGACGCGCATGGCTCGACGCGCCGGGACGTAGCAGGCTGCCAACGCGACAACGAAAAGAAGTGCGGAGACGGCCACAAATGTCACTGGATCTGCCGCGTGCACACCGAACAGCAATCCAGCCAGCGCGCGCGACAATGCCAGTGCCACGACGAAGCCCGTGGCCACGCCGAGAAGAGCAAGACCCGCGCCTTCGCGCAGAATCGTCCGCAAGATGTTCATTCTGTGCGCTCCCAGAGCCACGCGGATTCCGATTTCATGGGTGCGCTGGCTGACCGAATAAGCCATGACCCCGTAAATGCCGATCATCGCCAAGACCAGCGCGATGGTCGCAAAGATACCAAACAGAACGGCGCGGAAGCGCGAGCCAGCCACAGACTCGTAGAGCAATTGATTCATCGTACGCACGTGGGCTAACGCAAGTTGGTTGTCCAGCGACAAGGCCGCGGATTGAAGAGCGGAAACAACCTTTTCGGAATCGGACGCACTGCGGACGACGACGTACATTTCTCGGGTAAACCACGGGCACCAGCCGGAATCGAAATAGGGAACATACATCGTCGGTTGATCTTTTTCGCCAAGACCTTCATATTTCACATTGCCGACAACGCCGACAATCGTGTACCAGTCCCCTTTGGGGTTGTACTCACCGGTTTGGACTCTTGTGCCTACCGGGTCTTGATCCTGGAAATATCGCCGAGCCATATTTTCATTGATGACAAGAACGTGGGTTGCAGGGGAACGATCCTGGTCCGAAAAGGGGCGGCCACGAAAGAGAGGAATGCCAAGAGTTGCGAAGTACTCCGTGCCGACAGGAATCTCGCCTACGGCCGGAGCAGGCTGGCCGGGCGTGTCAGGCTTGCCTTCGATGTGAAAAGGGTTCGTGAGCTCGAGGAGGTTGGGAGGCAGGCTCATGGCCACGCTCGCCGCTTCAACTCCCGGGGTATTCTTGACGCGCTCAAGGAGTTGCTCGTAAAACGCAGTAACCCGCGGCGCATTCGCGTAGCGCTCTCGCGGCAGAGTGAGCAGCGCGGTCACTAGGTGAGAAGAGTTGAAGCCCGGATTCACGGCTTCCAACTGCGACAAAGTTCGAATCAGCAGGCCAGCTCCGGTCAAGACAACAAGTGCCAGCGCGAATTCGGCCACGACCAGCGCACGGTGCAAGCGGCGTGCGCTTCGTCCTGAAGTTGCTACACGACCTCCTTCCTTGAGCGACTCGCCGACGGGCGAACCCGCGGAACGCAACGCGGGGACCAATCCGAATACAATTCCCGTTACGATCGCGATCAACGCCGTGAATGCGAGGACGCGGCCATCAACGGTGATCTCCTGCACTCGGGGGAGTATGTCCGGGCTGAGGGCAAGTATGGTGCGGACGCCTCCATAGGCAACGGCAAGACCGAGCACGCCCCCTAAAGCGGCCAGAATAAGGCTCTCCGTCAGAAGCTGGCACATCAATCTGCGACGGCCGGCGCCAAGAGCGGAACGGATGGCGAATTCGCGGACGCGCGATCCGGAACGTGATAAATTCAAATTGGCCACATTGACGACAGCGATTAACAGAACAAATCCCGCAGAGCCCAAAAGAATCAGCAAGGCCTCGCTTGAATCACCGACCATGAGCTCCTTCGTAGGCACGACGATGGTGCTCGTGTCGTCCGAAAGAGGGAACTGTTCGTGAACCTGCTTTGCGATGAGAGAGGCGTCTGCGGCGGCCTGTGTTTCAGAAATGCCTGGCTTGAGGCGGCCAATGGTCAGCAACCAGTACGGCGGGCGTTGCCTGGCCGGTTGTAACTGTAGGATGGGCCACAATTCATTATGCGGACCAAAGTGAAAACTCAATGGTAGAACGCCGATTACCGTGTAGCTTTTTCCGTCGAGCTTGATATTGCCGCCGATGGCCGCCGGATCGGCGTGAAGGAACTGTTCCCAGAAACGATGACTCACGATAACGGAAAGGTTTCCACCGGGCTCACCCTCCGCGGGAAGAAACGCGCGGCCCAGAGCGAGCTGGATACCAAGAACGGAAAAGAAGTCCGATGTGACCGACGTACCTGGAATCATCTGAGGACTGCCAAGGCCCGTAAGTGTGAATCCAACGGTAGATGGAGAGAAGGCGGCGACGTGTTCGAATGCGCTTTGGCGGTCGTTGAGAGCTAGGAAATCGGCTGCGCCCATCACGCCACGATCCAATCCACGGCCGTGAAGAAAGAGCGACACCAGGCGATCGGGCTGCCAATAGGGGAGGGGCTTCAGCAAAACGCTGTTCACGACGGAGAAAATAGCTGTGTTTGCGCCGATGCCGAGAGCAAGAGTGAGTACGGAGACAGCAGTGAAGCCCGGACTTTTACACAACACGCGGCAGGCGTAGCGTAAGTCCTGAAACAATGTTTCAAGCAGGGGGAGCCCCCTGCGCTCGCGAACCATCTCTTTCGTTTGCTCAACGCCGCCGAGCTTCATGAGTGCCTCCCGCCGCGCTTGCTCCGCGCTCATGCCGGCGCGCAGGTTGTCCTCGATGTGCATCTGGAGATGGCTTTCCATCTCGTCGGCGAATTCGCGCTCTCGGCGTTCCTTGCGGAACAATCCGGCGAAGCGCACCAGCCATCCACGGAGCCATTTCATAACGCCCCCTGCCACCCGCGGTTTGAATCGCTCAACAATCGCTCCACTTCTGAAAGCTATTCGTAACGCAGCGCCGCTATTGGATCGACCTGCGTCGCGCGCCGTGCCGGAATGTAGCCGGCAAGAAGCACGGCAGCGAACAAAATGATTGGGACTCCCGCAAAAACTGCTGGGTCACCCGGGCTCGCCCCGTAGATTAAACCGGCGAGGAGGCGGGCGCTGGCGATCGCGGCAGGCAAGCCAATGGCAAAGGCCACGGCGGAAATGAGCAAGCCGTGCCGCGAAGCCAGCCACAAGATGTCTTTTCGCTGCGCGCCCATCGCGATGCGTACGCCGAACTCGTTTGTTCGTTCGCCTACCGTGTAGGCCATCACTCCGTATATGCCAACGACGGCAACCGCGAGAGTGATGAGCCCGAGGATGCCCATCATCGTTCCGGTATAGCCCAGACCCACCGTGGATTCATGGATGGCGACGTCCAGCGGCTTTACGTCGAAGGCAGGCAGTTCCGAATCGATGAACGCGATTCGCGAGCGGGCAGCTTTCTCCAGCAAAGCGGGATCGCCGGCGGTACGGATGCCAAGGAGGGACGCCGCTGGAGGCGCCTGTGCGAGGGGACGATAAATCGTTGGCTGCGGCACTTGGCTCGTCCAGTCATAGAGCACATCGGCCGTCATACCAACGACGGTCAACCAGGGGCCAGAATCGGCTGGCCCGCCAATGCGAATCTGCTTGCCCAGAGCGCTTCCCCCGGGCCAGTAGCGTTGCGCCAGTTTCTGGCTGACCAGGGCGACTGGTTGCGTGCCTTCCCGGTCGTCAGACGTGAATTCACGGCCTGCCAGCAACGCGACGTGCATCAAGCGCGGATATTCTGGGCTGATTGTCTGCATGTCAGCCCACGGTGAATGCCGCAGGTCGAGGGCAGCACGGCCAAGGACCTGAAAATAGCCCCAATTCGTCCCGTTGTTGCTCAGGGGATAACAACTGAATGCTGCTGCGGATTGTGCGGCAGGCAGAGAGCTGAGAGCCGCGAGCGCTTTGCGATAAAAGGCGAGGCGCTCCGCAGGCTGCGGATAGTTTGATACCGGCAGATTCACGCCAAGCGTCAAGACGTGTTCGGGCGAGTACGCGTCCGCCGAACCAGTCATCTGGCGGAAACCCTTGATCAGCAGTGCCGCACCCACCACGAGCACGAGCGCAATAGCGACTTGTGCGGTGACGAAGGCGCTGCGCAAGCGGCGTGTTCCTTGGCCAGTCGTTGCGCCGCGGCCGCCTTCCCTCAAGCCCGCGGTAGCGTTTTGTTTTGAGCTTGCAATCGCGGGCAAAACTCCCGCCAGGATTCCGGAAACTAGCGCGACTGCCATGGTGAAGAGCAGCGCTGCGGAATCCAGACGAATCTTGTCGAAGCCGGCCCACAAGCGCACGACATACGGCGGCATTTTTGACACACACAGCCACAGGCAAAATTTCGCGAACAGGAGTCCCGCCACCGCGCCGAGAATTGCGAGCAAGATACTTTCCGTCAGCATCTGGCGCACGAGCCTGGCGCGACCGGCGCCCAGCGCTTCGCGAATCGCAAGCTCCGAGCGGCGTGAGGATGCGCGGGTGAACTGAAGGTTGGCAACGTTGGCGCAAGCCACAAGCAAGACGATGCCGACGGCGGCGAGCATAAGAATCGTGTAGGCGCGAGTAATGCTGCCCTCGACGTATTCCACCAGAGGCATCACCTGAAACTGGCGTTCCTTGTTCGTGTTTGGGTAGGCGTCAGCCAGTTGACGTCCGAGCAGAGTCATCTCCGACTGTGCCGCGGCAAGGCTGGTATCGTCCTTCAGCCGTGCGACCACATGCAGGGAATTGACGGCGCGATCCGCTTTTTCTTTTGGAGACAACGCCAGGGGGATCCACAGATCCGTGGGCACTGGAAACTCCGCGCTGCGGTCCATGACACCGATCATCGTGTAGGGTTTGCCGTCGATGTTGACGGTTTTTCCCAACGCGGCGGGATCCGCTCCAAACCGGCGTTGCCAGAGTCTATGACTTAAGATGACTATTTCATTGTGACCAGGCTCGTCCTCGCCGTTGAGGAACGCGCGGCCACGTTCGGGAGCGACTCCCAAGACTGCGAAAAAATCGGCGGTGACTGCTGCGCCGTAGACGCGCTCTGGCTCATCGTACCCGGTCACATTCATATCGCTTGTGCGATACGCGGCAATCTGCTCGAAGGACTGGCCTTGGGTCTTCCCATCGAAGTAGTCGGCCGCAGCCACTGGGCTCTTTTGCCCTGTCGTGATGGCCGCCAGACGATGAAGATTGGGCAAAGCAAGCGGTCGCACCAAGAAGGCTTCGGCGAGACTGAAAACGGCGGTGTTCACGCCGATTCCCAGCGCCAGAGTAAGCAGCGCGGTCATTGTGAAGCCAGGGTTTTTGCGGAGCATGCGCGCGCCGTAGTGCACGTCCTGCCACAAAGTTTCCAGGAGAGGCAATCCGCGGCGTTCGCGATAAAGTTCCTTGGCCTGTTCAACGCCACCGAGTTTGATCAGTGCTTGGCGATGCGCTTCCTCGGGACTCATGCCGGCGCGCAGATTGTCTTCGATATGCATCTGGAGATGGCTTTCCATCTCCGCGGCGAGTTCGCGCTCGCCCCGCTCTTTGCGAAAGAGCCCGGCAAGCCGGAAGAGCAGTGCGCGCAGACGCCTCATGCGGATTCCTTTCCGGGGGCCAGGAAGCGCGCCAGGATTTCGGTGGTCTGCTCCCACTCGCGCTCTTCTTTGTTCAGTTGTTTGCGGCCGGCACGCGTCAGCTTGTAGTACTTGGCTTTGCGGTTGTTGTCGGAGGTGCCCCACTCTGAGGAAATATAGCCCTCCTGCTCCAGCTTCAGCAGGGCGGGATAAAGCGTTCCGTAGTTCACGGCCAGCAGGTCGCCGCTGATCTGCTCGATGCGGCGCGCAATTCCGTAGCCATGCAGTGGCCCCAGGGCTTGCAACGTTTTCAGAACCATTAAGGCCAACGTTCCTTGCCAGACGTCCGCTTTGTCGCCCATCGTCTTCCCCCAAGCGCTCCTATGGGATGCCCATATCGTATATGCCACCGCCCCTATGGGAATGCAATAGAAGAAACGGAGGCCCCCGGCAATTTGTTTCCGGATTTTTCGCTTTTTTTTGAGGCCTGGCCTTCTTGACTCGCCCGAAACTTCCCACTAGCCTCGTGCGTCTACCTTTACGGTTGCCGGGGGACGGTTGTCCTTTCAACGCTCTCGCGAGGAGCCTTGCATGCATTCCCATGTGGTTCTCAGGTGTGTATCAGCAGTCTGCTTCGCAGCTCTTTTTGCAGTTCTTTGTATGGCGCCGCCTCTTCTGGCACAAGGCGGCGAGCCGCAATACTTCGCCATTCGCGGGGCTAAAGTTGTTCCCGTGTTCGGGCCGCCCATCGAGAACGCCACAATCGTCATGTCTCGAGGCCTGATCGCGGGCGTTGGGAAAGATATTGCGATTCCGCCCGAGGCATGGGTCATCGACGGGAAAGGCCTGATTGTCTATCCGGGGCTAATCGACTCTTTTACCGACGTTGGGATTCCCGCCGCTGTTCCCGCCAGTGGCGAAGGCGGTCCGCGCGGCTCACAAGAGAGGGCGCGCGGTCCCGAGGACCGGCCTTACTCGACGCCGTGGCGAAGCGGGGCGGACGAAGTCAGCCTGAGCGATAAACGCATCGAAACCTGGCGCAGCGCGGGATTTGCCACGGTTGTTTCCTCGCCCAAGGGAGGAATCTTCCCGGGGCAGGCGGCCGTGTTGGATTTGGCGGGCGAACGCGCGGGGGATCTGGTGGTGAAATCGCCGGTGGCGATTCCAGTGACATTCCAGACTTCGGGAGGATTCGGCGGCGGATTTCCGAGCTCGATCATGGGCACGCTGGCCTACATTCACCAGGTCTGGCTGGACACGGAATGGAGCAGCAAGGCGCAGGTTACCTACGAGAAGAATCCTCGCAGTGTGGCGCGGCCTCGATACGATCGCACCGAAGCCGCGCTCGCCGAAGCGCTGGAAGATCACGCGCTGGTCTTGATTCCGGCGAACAATGCCGTCCAACTTCGGCGCGCGCTTGAACTGGTCGATCGTTGGCATGTCAACGGCCTCATTTATGGCGGACAGATGGCATACGAAGTCGCTCCGGAAATTGCCGCGAAAAAACTTGCCGTGCTTGTGAATCTGAAGTGGCCGGAAGCCGAGAAGGATGCTGATCCCGAAGACAAGCCGCCGCTGCGAACGCTGCGGTTCCGCGATCGCGCGCCGTCTTCACCGGCGGCGCTGGCCAAAGCCGGCGTCAAGTTTGCGTTTTATTCCGGCGGAATCACTCCGCCCAAAGACATCCTCAAGGCCGCGAAGAAGTCGATTGACGCAGGCCTTGCGCCGGACGCCGCTCTTCGCGCGCTGACGCTGTCGGCAGCGGAAATCTTCGGCGTTGCGGACCGCCTGGGCTCCATCGAAAACGGGAAAATCGCGAATCTCATCGTCACCGATGGTGACCTCTTCGAGGAAAAAACGAAGATCAAAATGGTTTTTGTGGACGGCCGCCGATTTGAAATTCGCGAGCCGGAGAAGCCCAAGGATCCGCCGAAAGGCGACATCAGCGGCAAATGGAAGCTTTCCTACACAAGGCCCGACAGTGGTCCCGATGAATCCACCGCTGACCTCAGCATGGACAAAGACGGCTCGATTTCCGGCACCATTACCAGTACGCATGGCACCGCCTCAATCATCAGCGGATACCTGAGCGGGGACAAATTCAGCTTCACCATCAACATTCCGATCGACGAATCTCCCGCGGACGTCATTTTCTCTGGGACGTTCGACGGAACTTCCTTGAAGGGCAACATCGCCGTGCACGGTTATTCGCTGGAGTTTACGGGTGTCAAACCCACGAACAATTCATCTGCTTCTATGACTGTTCTTGGAGGCGCCCAGTGAAAAGCACATTTGTGCACCGTACTAACGCGAAGAGTTTTCGATTCCTTAACCTCCTTTACATCCTTTGCTTCCTTTACTTCCCACTTGCGCATGCCGCCACGCCGGCGGATGCGCCCGCCGTCATCGTGATTCAAAATGCCACCATTCTCACTGTTTCGCACGGAACGATTGAGCACGGCTCCATCCTTATTAAGGATGGCAAAATTGCTGAAGTCGGCCAGTCCGTAAAGGCGCCGAAAGACGCTCAGGTGATCGACGCCGCGGGGCAGTTCGTCATTCCCGGTATTATCGATTGCCATTCGCACATTGCCGCTGAAAGTATCAACGAGGGCAGCGTTTCCGTGTCCTCGATTGTGAACATGGCGGAAATCCTGAATCCTGAGGACATTGACATTTATCGCGATCTGGCAGGCGGAGTCACGGCAGCGAATATTCTTCACGGCTCCGCCAATGCGATCGGAGGGCAAACGCTGGTCATCAAGCTGCGTTGGGGCCAGCCAGCGGCGAAGCTACCGTTCGAAGGCGCGCTTCCCGGCATCAAGTTCGCCCTGGGCGAAAATCCCAAGCGTTCCAACTTCAGTATTCCGGGACAGCCGAAGCGCTATCCAGCGACGCGCATGGGCGTGGAAGAAACCATTCGCGGCGCGTTTAGCGAAGCCCGCGACTACAAGAAAGCCTGGGACGACTACAATAAGCGCGCCGCCGCGGGTGAAAAAAATCTCATCCCGCCGCGCCGCGATCTGCGACTCGAACCGCTCGTCGAAGTGCTCGAAGGCAAGCGTTACGTTCACTCGCATTGCTATCGGGAAGATGAAATCCTTATGCTCCTTCGCGTTGCGAAAGAGTTCGGTTTCAAAGTCCGCACGTTTCAGCACGTTCTCGAAGGCTACAAAGTCGCCGATGAACTGGCTGCGGCCGGAGTCGGCGCTTCCACATTTTCCGATTGGTGGGCCTACAAAGTGGAGGCGTACGACGCGATTCCTTACAACGCTGCGCTGATGACCCGCCGCGGCGTGGTCGTCTCGATCAATTCCGACGACGCGGAAGAAGCCACGCACCTGAATCAAGAGGCGGCGAAGAGCATGAAGTACGGCGGCCTCACACACGACGAGGCGCTGAAGATGGTCACGCTGAATCCGGCGATGCAGCTCGGCATCGACAAGCGCGTTGGCACCATTGACGTCGGAAAGGATGCCGACCTCGCGATTTACAATCATGATCCGATGAGCGCGTACGCCGTCGTGCAAAAGACGCTGATCGATGGCCGCGTTTACTTCGACCGCCAGCGCGATATCAGCGAACGCGCCGAGCGCGAAAAAGAGAAGAAAGCGCTCATCGATAAATTTAAGAAAGCCGCGGAGAAAAAGGCGGAAGAGAAAACGCCCGATGCTACCGGGCCAACCGGTCAAAAGCCCGCGGAAAAGAAACCCGAAGAGAAAAAACCTGAAGTAAAGAAGCCGGAGGAGAAACCAAAACCGCCCCAATCCGATGGCATCGGCTCCGCAGTTGCGGCTGTTCAGCCCGGGGGTGCGCTGTGAAAAGCACAGGGCTCACTTTCCGCATCGCTCTCGCTTTTAGCGCGCTCTGCACACTGCCGGCCATTGCATTCGGCCAAACGCAGCCCTCAACGACGTACGCGTTGACGCATGCAAAGATTTTTACGCTCGCGGGAAACACCATTGAAGATGGCACGATCATCCTTCGCGATGGAAAGATTGCCGCTGTCGGCGCCACGGTGGATGTTCCCGCAGGAGCGCAGGTGATCGATGCGAAGGGGCTGCAAGTCTATCCCGGAATTTTCGACTCGATCACCCAGATGGGATTGCGGGAAATCGGCGCGGTCAGCGCTACCGTCGATTCAACGGAAACGGGAAACTACAACCCGGATGTCGTTGCCGCCACGGCGGCGTCTCCTTCGAGCGAGCACATTCCGGTAACCCGCGCGGCCGGCATTACGGAAGTTCTCGCCGTGCCAGGCAGCGGCGGATTCGATTCCGGGGGTTCAAGCAACGTAATCGGCGGCCAGGCTTCCGCGATCCATTTGTCGGGCTGGGCCATCGACGAAATGCTCATCAAGAAGAGCGCGGCGATGGTGCTCCATTGGCCGGAGATCGAGACGCAAACATTCGACTTCGCCACCTTCTCGCGAAAAGAAAAACCGTACAGCGAGGCCAAGCAAGAATACGACAAACAGGTGAATGAACTCACGGACTGGCTGGAACGAGCCAGACACTATGCCCAGGTAATGGAGAAGGGCTCGCCGGCGAAATACGATCGCGACCTGAAGCTCGAAGCTCTCGTGCCGGTCGTTCGCGGTGAACTGCCGGTGCTGGTTTTTGCCGATCGCTCGCGCGAGATTCGCAACGCCGTCGAGTTTTGCGATAAACAGAAGTTGCGGATGATCCTCGCCGGCGGCTCGGAGGCTTACAAGGTCAAAGACCTGCTCCGTTCTAAAGGTGTTCCCGTCGTCCTTCGGCCGATGCTGACGCTCCCGCCGGACGAGGACGATCCTTACGACCGTTTGCTTTCGCAGCCCGCGGAGCTTGCGGCTGCAGGGGTGAGATTCGCTATCGCCAGCTTCGATAATTCCTTCGCGCGGCGGTTAGGACAAAACGCGGCGAACGCCGTTGCACACGGCCTGCCGCATGAGGAAGCGCTCAAGGCGGTCACGATTTATCCCGCGAGAATTTTCGGCCTCGACGATCAGATTGGGACCATCGAGCAGGGTAAGCTCGCCAACCTCATTGTCACCAACGGCGACCCGCTCGAACTCACCACCGACGTCAAATACCTCTTCATCCGGGGACAACTCACGTCCCTGGACAACCGGCACATGCGCCTTTACGAGAAGTACTCGAAGAGGCCGAAACCGCAGTAATTCAATGCGAATTCATGGTTGAAGTGGGGCCCGCTGCGGCTTGCGGCGCCACTTCAACTCAGGATTCCGCCCTGCGTTGCCATGCTTGGAGATGGTCACCTCGACTTTCCTAGAAACTTTTTGCGAAGAGTTGCGTTCCTATAGTTGAACCTCATGCGCACACGCCTGCCCGTCGCACTTATCGTGTTGGCCCTCGCCGCTAGGGCCTATCCTGCTCGGGCGCAGGAGCAGACAGGGAAGATCATCGACCAGTATGTGAAGGCTGCGGGGGGCGCCAAGGTGTTGTCCCGGATCCAGACCTTAATCCTCGAAGGAACTTTCACGAGCGAGGACGGGAGGACCGGAACATACACGCTGGATACCAAGCTGCCGAATCGCTACTACTCGGAATTGCTGGCCGGCGAAAAAAATCAGATCGAGGCGTACAACGGGAAGTCCGCGTGGCACCGCAATGCCGCCGGCGAGCTTGGCACTCTCGTAGGCCCCGAAGGGATGCAATTGGAAGCGGCCGCGCAGTATTACAACTCCCGGCTGCTGAATCTCAAGAAGAACAAAATCACAATGGCATTTGCGGGCCACGCGCAGGTGCGTGGAAGCGATTCGCTGCAACTTGAGGTAACCACAGCGACTGGACTGAAGCGCCAAGTATTCTTCGATCCGGCGACGCATCTCATCGTCAAGGAAGCGGCGACCGTTGGAGGCGTCGAACAAGAAATTCTCTACGACGACTACCGAGCAGTGGATGGCGTAAAGTTGCCCCACAAAATCGAACTGCACCGGGGAAGCGACAAATACAACATCGAGGTGTCGCGCGCGGTAATCAACGGAACGGTGGGCGAGCGCGTGTTTGATTTCCCAATCAAGTCGCAAGTCAAGCTGCCGGACTTGAAAGCGCTCTTCAAGGAGATTGATGACAACCAGAAGGCCATCGACAAGCTTAAGGAGAATTACGCCGGCTCGCAGTCGGAGGACGAGACGGAGTTCGAGGGCGACGGCAAGGTAAAAAAACATGAAGTCAGCGAGTACACGTTTTTCTATCTCAACGGCGACGAGATCACCACTCTGGTGAAGAAAGACGGCAAGCCGCTGAGCGAGGCGGAGCAGAAGAAGGAAAACGAGAAGACGCAGAAGCGCATCGAGGAACACCAGAAGCGCACAGCCAAGAAAGAAGCAAAAGAAGAGAAGGCCAAGGAAGAAGGGAAGAGCGACGAGAAAGATGAGCCGGGAATTGAAATATTCCTGCGCTCGTGTCAGTTTGTGAATCCGCGGCGGGAACGTTTTCGCGGACAAGACGTATTGGTTTTCGATTTCGAGCCTAATCCCGAATTCAAGCCCCACAAGCTGGTTGAAAAAGTGGTGCAGAAACTCGCCGGAGTCGTTTGGGTGGACGAAAAAGCGCACGATGTGGCGCGGCTGGAAGCATACTTTACCGGCGACATGAAAATCGGCGGCGGTTTGCTGGCGAATCTGCAGAAAGGCACCAGTTTTGTTTTCGAGCAATCGTTTGTGAACAGCGAAGTGTGGCTGCCGACGTACATGGAAGCGCACGTTGGGGTGCGCTTCCTGATGGTGAAGGGAATCAAGGCCAGCATCGTGACGCGCTACTGGGACTACAAGAAATTCAACGTGGAAACGCTCACCACCATCGCAAAGCCCAAGGGAACCACGGATGCGCCCTCGGATCCCCGGGCCAAGCCGCGCTAAAAGCGGCCCGAGCGAACCGTGACTCGCGCCAGATTGTCTGAGGTACAATCCAGCTCATGAACGCGGCGCACGATTCCGGCAGGCCCGGCAATTTTGGGACGGCCTGGATTTTGCTCTGTCTTGCGTTTTGCGCGCACGTGACGGACGAAGCGCTGACCGGTTTCCTTCCCCTTTACAACGCCACGGTGTCGGCGATGCGCAGCCAATATAGCTGGTTTCCGATGCCGACATTCAAATTCCGCGAATGGCTGACGGGGCTGATCGTTGCAAATATTGTCCTGTTGTTGCTGACGCCGTTTGCGTTTCAAAATGCGGGGTGGCTGCGGCCGTTGGCGTATTTCTACGCCTTTGTCCATTTGCTGAACGGAATGGGCCACACGCTGGCGACGACCTTCGGGCAAACCGTCTCGACCATTCACTTCACGCGCCCCGCGCCCGGCTTCTACTCATCGCCGTTGCTCTTCGCCGGTTCGATCTATCTTCTGATTCGATTACGGGCCAGCCGCCGAGGGCGAAGCGAGGCCACGGATCCTTGAAACGGCAAACTGAAAGTTTGAAGGAGGCTCACGTTGCGAAATTCTATTCTTGCGGTTTTCCTGATGGCGCTCGCCCCGTTGATCGGCGCGAGTGCTGATTCCCGCAGTCAAACGAAGGCCGCGACCAAACCGGAAGACGAGCCGCTGCGTGTCGCTCTTGCAGGACTGGTGCATGGCCACGCCTCCGGATTCTTTAACCAGTTCCTGAAGAGGACGGACCTGCAGATCGTGGGAATCGCTGAGGCGGATGCGCAACTGGTTGCATACTTCGAAAAGAAATACAGCCTGGCTCCGTCTCTTTTCTATTCCGATCTGGAAGAAATGTTGAAGAAGACGAAGCCTCAAGCGGTGCTCGCTTACACCAATACCTATGATCATCGCCGCGTGGTGGAGATCTGCGCCCGCAACGGCATTCCTGTAATGATGGAAAAGCCGCTGGCGGTCAGCTTCGAAGATGCGCGGGCCATCGAGAAAGCCGCACATACGGGAAAGATTCAGGTTCTGGTGAACTACGAGACGACCTGGTATAGCAGCAATCAAGCGGCGTACGACCTGGTCCACGAAAATGCCATTGGAGAGATTCGGAAGATTGTCGTACATGACGGTCATCGCGGCCCGAAAGAAATCGGCGTCGAACCGTGGTTTCTCGCCTGGCTTAGCGATCCCAAGCTGAACGGCGGAGGCGCGCTCTTCGACTTTGGCTGCTACGGCGCTGACCTGGTGACTTGGCTGATGGATGGCCGCAGACCAGACTCGGTGACCGCCGTCACCCAGCAAATCAAACCGGATGTCTATCCGCGAGTGGATGATGAAGCGACGATCGTCCTGACGTATCCGCACGCGCAGGTGATCGTGCAGGCTTCCTGGAATTGGCCGTTCTCGCGGAAAGACATGGAAGTGTACGGGCAGAAAGGCTACGTCATTACCGTGGCGCGGGACTCCGTGCGCGTGCGGCTTCCTGAGAACGAAGAGACCTTGGAGACCGCCAAGCCTTTAGAAGAAGCGAAGGGAGATTCCGTTTCTTATCTGCGCGCGGTGCTCTTGGGAGGCATGAAACCGGAAGGGCAGTCTTCCCTTGAAACGAATGTAATCGTGACGGAAATTCTCGATGCTGCTAGGCAGTCCGCATCCACGGGCAAGACCGTTTCCTTGCAGGGAACGCGATAAAGCATCGAGATGTGCGAAGTCATCTAGCGGAAACGGAGCGGTCCAGCACCTCGCGGACCTTCTCCGCGAGCACCTGCGGCGTAAACGGCTTTTGCAGGAAGGAGATTCCTTCCTCAAGCGTCCCGTCTTGCGCGATCACGTTGTGCGTGTAACCCGACATATACAGCACTCGCAGGTTGGGGTAACGGCCGGTGAGCCGCTTGGCCAGCTCGCGCCCGCTCGAGCCCGGCATCACTACGTCGGTCAGAAGCAGATGGATTCCCGCGCCGTTGTTTCCGGCCAAGCGCTCCGCCTCTTCGGGGGTATGCGCTTCGATCACCTTGTAGCCCCGCTCGGAGAGAACCATCTGCGCCAGCTCACGCACGCCGGGCTCGTCTTCGACGAGCAAGATAGTTTCGTGAGCCTTGCGCGTCGTGGACGCGGGCGTTTCCACGGCCAGCGCTTGGACTTCATCTTTGACGCGCGGTAAATAAACTTTAAAGGTCGTGCCTTTTCCCATCTCGCTATACACCCAGACGTAGCCGCCGCTCTGCTTCACGATGCCGTACACGGTCGACAGGCCAAGGCCGGTGCCCCGGCCGCTTTCCTTCGTGGTGTAGAAAGGCTCGAAAATGTGGGCGACTGTGTCCGCCGTCATGCCCACGCCGGTATCCGTGACCGCCAGCAGGACATAAGGTCCGGGACGGACAACCGCATGATCGAGCGTATACGCCGAGTCGAGTTCGACGTTGCTCGTTTCAATGATGATCCGGCCGCCCTCGGGCAAGGCGTCACGAGCATTCACGACCAGATTCATGATTACCTGTTCGATCTGACCAGGATCGGCTTTGATCGCACCCAGATCCTTCGACACAAATGTTTTCATCTCGATGTTCGCGCTCATCAGCCGGCGCAGGAGCTGGTCGAGATTCACAACAATAGAGTTGAGGTCGAGGATTTTCGGACGAAGAACCTGCTTGCGGCTGAAGGCCAGGAGCTGCCGGACCAGGGCGACGGCGCGATCGGCGGCCTCTTCGATTCGCCGGATGTCGCCGTGCAACGCCGGCTGGTTCAGGCAGCGCTGCAGGGCGATCTCGATGTAGCCCTTGATGATCGTCAGAAGATTATTGAAATCGTGCGCGACGCCACCCGCGAGCCTCCCGACGGCTTCCATCTTGCGCGCCTGTAGTAATTGATTCTCGAGCATCTTCCGCTCGGTGATATCGACGATCAGGCCTTCCATGACCGGATGACTGTCACTGCCGCGGACCACGACCGCCGTGTCGCTGACCCACATGGTCTGGCCGTCCTTGCGCGTAATGCGATATTCAGCTTGAAAGGGTTCACCGCGCGAGCTGGCCTCCTCGGCGGCATTCACGATCGGATGATCTTCGGCAGGGATGTGCCGAACCCATTCTTTTGAAGTCGACAGCCATTCGTCCACGGAGTAGCCGAACATCGATTCGATTTGAGGGCTGACGTAGAGCCATTGGCCTCGCACGCCGAGTTCGGCGATGTAACTTACAGCCGCGACTTGCTCGACAAGCATGCGGTATTTGATTTCGGCTTGGTCGCGAGCGCGCTGCGCGCTCACTCTATCGCTGATGTCGCGGCTGACGCAGATCGTGCCGCCATCAGGCAGGGAAGTAATGGCCATTTCCATGGGCACCACGGTTCCGTTGCTGTGGCGCACGGTGATGGGTCCAAACCACTTGCCATGTTCCTTTAGGCCACGCCGGATATCCTGCTGCACAAGATCGGCGTCTCGCACCGTCGAGATGTGCCGCCAGGATTTTCCCAGAACTGCTTCCGGATCGGCATTGGCAATCATTCGCGAGTAGGCCGGATTCACATAAATGAATTTTCCGGCCGCATCGAGGATAGCCATGCCATTGATTGCCGAATCCATGGCCAGTTTGTGGGTCTGCACAGCGTTCGCGCTTTTTGCCTCACGAAACTGGCTGATTCCCAGCCGCGCGACATAGCACACGATCGAAACGCCCAGAAGCGAAAAACGCAGAACCCGCCATTCCCCGCCCAACTGCGAGATCTGCCAAAGTATGATCAAAGGCGCCAGCGCAAATGAAGCGTTGGTCAGCATCAACTCGCCGAATGTCTTTTGCCGCAATCGCGAACCAGTTTCGGCCGCAGGATCCGGCTGCCACTGCGCCGCCCACATGGCGCCAACGAGAAACGGCAGCGTCCACAGAAGGTCTCGAAAGGTTCCGGTTGGGGCCGGCTTGACAATCTGCAGGTACTGGGCCATCGCCGCGCAAACCGTCAAAAACATCAAATAGAGAGCGAGGCCGCCATAGAGTTTCCGAGTTTGCGGCTTGCGTGCGCGCAGCGCCTGAAAAGCAGCCAGCCCAGTGAGAACTGCGTCTTCCGCGTTCTCCACGCGCATCTCCCGCAGGAATGCCAAGAAGCCATTAAGGCGACGGGCCGGCAGGTAGTAAAATTCGACGTAAATGAAGAAAAAGACGATTCCGATCTGGATGAAGTCAAAGGCGGACTCCGCATCGATCCGCGGAGAATCCTTGTCCTGGTCCAGGAACAAGGCTACAGCGATCAGCACGCTTTCCAGGCCGAACAGGTATCGTACGACCGAAGTCGCGGGCGGCTCGCTATGCAGCACAACTTCGTAGTACATCCAGCCCACGTTTGCCAGACCCCACAGTGCGATGCTCGCGCCGAAAATCAGCCAGAAGGGCCGGCTCAAACCACGCCCGCGCCGGGAAGCACCGAAAGCCATGACGGCTGCAAGACCACACGCCAGAATTTGCAGCCAGTTTGCGACAAAGGATCCGAGCGTGGACGTGCCAAGTGTAAGCGCTTCAATAATGTGAAGGCCGACGACCGCGCACGCCAATGCCAGGATCTTGCGAGGCATCCTTAAGGGGCTCCTCCGAGGGTCAACCGATGGTTCTGTTCTTCAGTGTATTGCAGCTACGGGTGAGGACAACAAAGACTTGGGGACGGACGTTCCAAAATGGGAAATGCCTCCAGATAGGCTGAAGCCATCTGCCGGTGTGGAGAATCACTGTTTACGGAAGCCCGATTGCCAAAGGCTTGGCTAGCTAGCGGCCTTCCAGCGGGTAGCGGTCCTGCGACTGAACGGCGGTGGCGACGCGGCGGCGCAACACAATGGTGTCCACCGGAGCGCGCTTCGCGAAGCGCTTCAGCACGGCCATCTGCGTGGTGAGCATGTCGCCTTCGTGGATGGCGGCGATGGCGCGCTTGGCTTCGTGCTCGACGCGCTCGGCGGCGTCATTGACGAATACGCGGGCGGCATCGATCATGGTCTGCGAAGCGGATTCGCCCTTCGCCGCTGCGGCTTTTTGTGCACGCAACAAGCTGGACTCCATCGCGTAAATTTCCATCACGATATTCGAAAGCGCGCCGATCAGCTCCTGCTCGTCCGCTAGCTTTTCTCGGAACTTCTGGACGGCGCCTCCGGCCGCTTGCAGAAACATTTTCTTCGAGTTGGCGACGACGCGGGACTCGGCGGCGAGCACTCCTTCCGGCGCTTCTTCGGAGGACGGGCCGGCAAGGATTTCGTCTGCCAGCTTCATGGCCGCTGGAATGAGCGGCAGTTGCCCGCCCATGGCGCGCTTCATCAGCATCTGGATGATGAGCATGCGGTTGATTTCGTTGGTGCCTTCGAAGATGCGGTTGATGCGCGAATCCCGGTACGCGCGGCACACCGGATATTCCTCGTGAAAGCCGTAGCCGCCGAAGATTTGCACCGCTTCGTCCACGACGAAATCCAGCATCTCACTGCCGTAAACCTTGGCGATGGAGCTCTCGATTGCGTACTCCTCGAGGACTTTCATGGTGTTCTGAATCTTATCGCCGGATCCGGAAGCCGCCGCCATCGCTGCTTCGATATTTCCCGCCGAGCGGTACACCATGGATTCGACGGCAAAAATCTGGATGGCCATCTCCGCGAGCTTTTCTTTCATCAAGCCGAAGTCGCCGATCTGTTTTCCAAACGCTTTGCGCTCCTTCGAGTATTTCGAGGAGGTCATCAGCACGTGTTTCGAGCCGCCCACGCAAGAAGCGCCGAGCGTGAAGCGCCCCGCATTCAAGATGTTGAAGGCCACGATGTGTCCGCGGCCGATTTCATGCAGCAGGTTTTCCTTCGGGACCTTGCAGTTTTCGAGGAAGATCGGCGTCGTCGAGCTGCCGTGGATGCCCATCTTGTGCTCTTCGTTGCCGGGTTTGAATCCGGGGAAACTGCGCTCGACGATAAACGCGGTGAATTTTTCGCCGTCAATCTTCGCGAACACAATGTAAACATCGGCGAAACCGCCGTTGGTGATCCACATCTTCTGGCCGTTGAGGATGTAGTGCGTGCCTTCTTTGTTGAGTTCAGCGCGCGTCAGCGAATTCTGCGCGTCGGAACCGGCTTGCGGCTCCGAGAGGCAGTACGCGCCAATCCACTCGCCGGTCGCCAGCTTGGGCAAATACTTTTTCTTTTGCGCTTCCGTCCCAAAATAAACGATCGGCAGCGTGCCGATACCGGCGTGCGCTCCGTGGGTTACCGCGAAACCGCCGTAAATCGAAAGCTTTTCCGTCAGGACCGTCGTGGAAATTTTGTCTAGGCCCGCGCCGCCGAATTCTTCCGGCACTCCGCCGCCCATCAAACCGACTTCGCCGCCCTTTTTCACCAGCTCGGCCATCAACCCAGGCTTCTTGTTCTCGAGGTCCTTAATGAGAGGGAAAACTTCCTTGAGGACAAATTCCTCCGCCGTCTGGCCGATTAGCTTCTGATCGTCGGTGAGATCTGCCGGCGTGAAGACATCGCCCGGCTGCGGCGATTCCAGGAGAAAACTGCCTCCCTTTGCTGCCGGCTTGGTGAGAGTAGCGGTGGCCATCTTGGTCGCTCCTAGCGGGAAGTCTCTTTAACCGGATCTCAGTTTAACGGCTGCCTGTGGCACACAACGCAATCCATTCAACTCATTTTACTCCTGCCCTGATGCGCAGTAAACACCATTAGGTTCCCAGTGTTTGATCAGAGTACGACTCGAATCCACAATCGACCCAGATCAGTGCGCTCTTTTACGTCTGGATTGTGGAACGGCTTTAACATTGGGCTCTAGCGCAACGGTGATTGCGCTGTTGGACATACGAGCCGCGAACCTATTGAGTTTCGACTTGCTGTAGTCGAAGCGATATTCACGATCCATCATCTCTTGTTTAGCCTGTGCCTTCTTACGGGCCAGACTTTTCTTGCTACGACTCACTCTTTGCTTCCCGCCTTCCAGAAGTCGGCCCTCCGTTTTGCTGTAGTCGGCCCTTCGACTATCAGAGCGTTTTCTGCCCACCATCGCACTTGTTCGTTTTCATGATCGAGATACTTTTGGATAGCGTGCTCGTATTCGGTAGATCCGGTAATTTGCAGAAGGGCCGCCGCAGACGTGAAGTAAGCGCTGTACGGGATTGGGCCGAATACAACATCGTTAGGCACTCCCGCAGCCTTCTCCTTTTCGACTTCATCCCTATATTTCTCAAAGTATGGACGGATAATAGGGACAGCGCGCGCGTCTTTGGAGATTCCTAGAGCCTGGACGTAGTTGAGCGGATCATGGTCCGTTCCGCACTGCTCCACCCGACAAATCAGGAACTTGACAGCCCGGTCGCGGTCGGGATGCTTCAGAAGCGCCTGAGCACAATGCCCCCATAGGCGGTCATTGCCGTCTTCCATAATCATTTCCAAGATTTCTGTGTCGTTTTCATCCCAGTTTGGTTTTGACCAGAAGTTTTGAACGAAGTCGAGTCGCTCGTTTTCGCTCATTCTAGGCCAGCGTCCCCGAATTTCCGAGCTGCTGATTTTATAGGTCTTGTCCGCCAGAAACTTCGAAATGTGCCAGTATGATTTTTCCCCGAGTTTATATACGTACGACCATTCTGTTTCTTTCACCAACTCGGGTTGTCGGCCAGGCGCGTAGGCCCTCTTCAGGAACTCCGTAAGCTTCGGTGGGACGCTGCTCATGTTTTCAACGATACCACACCGCCAATACCCAAACGATTCGCTGGGTCAACGACCAGTTCGTTGACCCGGTCACAGCAACGCACTCGCGTGACTGTTTCCCTTTGTCCTTGGTATGCTTACAGCCTCTTAATTCGACCTAGGAGCGAATATCATGCGCAAGATTCTTTTAGCGAGTCTATGCCTCGCTTGTGCCGCCATTTCTCCGGCGCAAAATGACTCCGCTTCCCACTTTGACGGCAATTCGTGGTGGACTCACGTCAAATTTCTTGCGGATGATTCGCTCGAAGGGCGCGACACCGGCAGCGAAGGGCTTCGCAAAGCACAGGCCTATGCCGTCGAGCAACTCCAGAAAGCCGGGCTCGAGCCCGCAGGCTCCAACGGTTTCTACCAGCCTGTGCATTTCAACCAGTACGAAGTTGACGAAGCCAAATCGTCGCTCGCTCTCGTCACCAATGGCCAAGCGAAAACTCTCTCCTTCGCCGACGATGCGTTCATCGGCACGCGCGCTACGCATGCTTCCGTCACGCTTTCCGCGCCCTTGGTTTTTGTTGGCTATGGGCTGAAAATTCCTGAGAAAAATCTCGATGAGCTCGCCGGTCTCGACCTCAAAGGGAAAATCGTGGTCTACCTCGCAGGCTCACCTTCGGATATCCCCACCGCGCTCGCCTCGCACTATCAAACGCCTGCCGAGCGTTGGAAATCGTTACACGC
>Ga0210407_10000878_pt1 | contig 30725 bp, 33 predicted proteins | sample IncBWC27MmetaG_FD_150860 | JGI IMG/M metagenome (GOLD analysis project Ga0210407, IMG submission 150860) | Forest soil microbial communities from Barre Woods Harvard Forest LTER site, Petersham, Massachusetts, United States - Inc-BW-C-27-M | ecosystem: Environmental > Terrestrial > Soil >...
AAGCCAGTTCAGTAGCGGGGCGACACAGGCCCCATTCAATTCTTCTTGCACCGGAACGCTAAATCTCACTACCACTCCGCCCTCGTATCTCGCGTGTGGTACCCAGACCAGCCAGACGTTCGGCGGGTATCCCACGAAGTATCCCGCTCTGAACCCCGACGGCACCGCTAACCCTTTAGGTGGCCTGCTCAATCCGTCCACGGCTGTTCCGCAGACCACTTATGTTGCGGGCAGCGTGCAATTGACGTCCAATGCCACCGGCGCCGGGGTCCTTATTGTAGACGGAGACCTTAATATCCATGGTGGCCTGAACTTCTATGGTCTGATTCTGGTGCGCGGCTCGGTTACATTCACCGGCGGCGGCAGCAGCGGCACCAACCTCAATGGAGCGATTCTTGCCGGCAAAGACGTCATCAGGCCCGCTTGTAGTGATCCCACAGGCCTGACATGCGATGCCGGTGACTCGATAGGCGGCAATGTGAAGCTCCAGTACGACGTGTGCGCGCTGTCATTTACTCAATCGAAGGGCCCGCCCGCGGTGCTGGCAACGCACGAACTCCAGTACTGATTCGCAAGTCCTGAGTCAAGCAAAGGAAAGGCACCAAAGGAGTCAGCATAAGCTGGCTCCTTTTTGCGTTATGATTGCCCGGAAGTGGTGGGGGTATATTGGATCAAAACTGACGACGCCTGTTGCGCCAGTCCGGGCCATTTCCCGCTTAAACGTCATGAACGGCAACTTTACTTGCTTCACCGATAGAATATAGCGTTGTGCAAGACTGGAGTTTTGGCGCGAAAGCGACTTTGGGGACCTGTTATGCAGCAATCGAATCCGTTGTTGATCACGCTGGCATTGCTGGTCCTGGCAATCGTGGTAATCGTCATTGTTGCCAGGCGGCGGCAAGTCCTTGCCGGATATACGGACATCCGGCGTGACGTGCTGCGACTCTGCAGAATGCTTGGCGCGGAGCCCTTGCGCGAGGGCGACGATCTGGTCCTGCAGGGCAACTACGAGAAACACCCCGTGACCGTGCGCTTTTCCTATTCCGACAACTCTCCGGCATTGAGCGTTACCATGGGCGTCCCGGCCGACTTCCAGCTGTCTATCGTGCCGCGCGCCGCGTCGGCCCGCAAAGGAGGGCGCGTGGTGTTGCGCACCGACGACGCCTTCCTCGACTCCGCCTTCATCACCAGCAGCGACCAGCCCACCCAGGCCAGGCTCTTTACCGACAATCGCGACGTCAAGCGCATCTTGAAGGCGCTGGGACGCTCTTCGTCAATTTTTCTAAACGTGGCTCCCGGCTCAATGACGGTAAGCGAGCTTGCCCTTTCCAGCCCGGCCCCTGCCGACGTAATTGCCGGTTATCTGCGCAGCATGGTCCAGCTGGCGGTGCAGCTCCTCGCCATGCCCAATGCGAGCGCCATCAGAATCGAGCCCTACCGGAAACCGGGAAGCCTCATGGCGCGCGTCATTGTGGGGGTAGCGCTGGCCATCGGCATGTTTGCCGCCTGGCGCATGAGCCTTAGTGGTTCCGCGGTCCCACTGGTTACATCCTCTCCTGCCGGCCCTGCGGGAATATCTCCGATGGATGCCACCGCCATACTCGGGCTGAAAGACTGGCGGCTGCTCCAGGAGGCTGACTTCGATCCCACGCTGGCGCAGTGGCTGCGTAACCAGGAAATCGTGCCCAGCGGGAAGATTCCCGGAGATTTTTCGGGAAGGGCCAACGGCCGCGACGTTGCGTACCTTCTGGTCAACACGGACGGCCGGGTGCGGGCTTTGATCCTTAGTCAGGGCAAGACGGTGTCTGACTATGCTTATCGTCACCTGGCAATCGCCGCCCGTGTTCCGAAATCGGCGCTCAGCGGAATTACCTGGCGGTCCGAGCTACCCGGCCAGCCGGACGGCGACGGTTTGTTGCTGGTGGAACAGCCGGACGACCCTACCTCCGCTACCGTGCTCTTCTTGAATTCCGGCAAGGTCGTCCGCGCCCTTCCGGACGATTACAAGAAAATCAGTCTGCAATAGAAGTGGCATTTCATGCCGTCTTTGGCGAGGGCGGAATGGACCGGCCGCGTTCCTGCATCTGGATCATGACCGTGGCCGCAAGCACCGCGACGATTCCAGCCGCCTGCAAACTTCGGACCGTCTCATGGGCCAATACTCCTGCCATCAGGACAGCAAACACCGGCTCCAGGCAGCTGGTCACCACCGCGCGTGTCGGGTCCAGATATTTCAAGCCGGTGAAGTAAAACGCAAAGGGCACCAGCATGGAGCCACAGGCAAATAAGAAGAGGAACGTCCACTGTCCCGTGGAATAGTGCTGCTCGAAAAGACGCCACGGAGGATCCACCACCAGCCACAACAAAGAGGACCCCAGCAGAGCGTACAGCATGACTTTAAACTGGTGGTGCCGCGTGATGAGGGCTTGCGCGCCGATGTTATAGAACGAAAACCCGAAAGCCGCGACCATCGCCGCTCCCGCACCGTACGCGCTCAAGCGCGCGCCCGATTCAAAGAGTCCAATCGTCAAGGCCACTCCGGTGAGGGCCAGGACCACCGCGGAGACTCGCCGCGCCGTGAGCTTTTCCCGGCCGCGCAACGCCATGTAGAGAAGCACCCACACCGGCGCGGTGTACTGCACGGTGATGGCAATCGCCACCGTGGCCTGCTGTATGGCTACATAGTAGAAAAATGCCGACACGCCCAGCCCGAACGACCCCACCAACAGACAGGACCCGAGGTCCGTGGCGCCGATGCGGAACGCGCTGCGTCCGCCCCGAAGGAAGAGGAACAGCGCCAGCATGGTCAGTGAAAACGTGGTCCTGGTCTGGGTAAGGACCAAAGGCGAAATCGCGGGCTGTCCGGCAAAGAGACCGCCGTTGAAAATTATTTTCCCGACAGCAGCGGAAGCGCCCCAGCACAGCGTGGCCATGGCAATACAAAGATAGCCCCGCCAGGGGTGGGCGTGGCTGGTCGCTGACTGGAGAATTTGCTCTTCCGTTTTACCCGGCAAGCATGCGGTCCAGTTGTTCTGGGTCAAAACCAATCATCACTTGGTCACCGACAATAATGGTGGGAGTGGAGCGGCTATTGTATTTGCGGACCAGCTCAAATACCGCCTGCTGGTCCACGCTGACGTCCTTCACTTCAAAATTGATCCCTCTCCCCGAGAGGTAGGCTTTCGCCGTATCGCAGGGAGGTCACCCCGGCTGGCTGAAGACCACGACTTTCTTCTGGTCCATTGGATCTCCTGAACAACGATCTACTTCCCTCAGATAAGATTCTAAACGCCGGGCCACGCTTCATTTTCTGCAAGGGTTTATTTTGCGGACCCGGGAGTATCTGAAGCATCAACCATGAGGACTTCCGTGGTGATCCGGACCGTGGCCTTGAGCATGGCGGAAACCGAACAGTACTTTCCTTCCGAAAGCCGGACCGCGTCTTCGGCCGCCTTGCGCGAGACTTTTCCCGCAATCGTGTAAATCAGCTTGATGGTGGTGTAGACCGTGGGAGGAGTCTCGGCGCGCTCGGCCTCGGCCCGGACTTCGACCGCGCTAAACGGCTCCCGCTTCTTACGCAAAATGGTGACCACGTCCGTCGCGGTACAAGCGCAAAGGCCCACCAGCACCAGCTCCATCGGACCCGCGGACGTGTTTCGCCGGCGGTCCGAGTCAATCACCATCGCATGTCCGCTGCTGGCGCTGCCCACAAAGCGGTCGCCGTCAACCCAGTTCACTTTGGCTTCGACCATTGTTACTCCTCCCCATAAGACGTTGCTGACCAGATCTCTATTCTCCACGGAGCAGCAGCGGAAGCAAAGGTCTTGTATCAGGGCATAGGCTTCAGCCGTGCCGAAACGAGCTGTCGATGAAATCCGGCTTTGGCCACTGTAGACGGCACAACTCACTTACTTGCGGCCTGGGATGCGTCCCCAGAAAATCAAGATCAGGTATAAGATCGGGTGAACGTGGTGAGATGGCGGGACCGCATCGTCGGGGCTGTCTTCGTGGCGGCCGTTGTGACGGCACAGGCCCGCTGGATGGGCAGCGCCACCGCTGTTCTCAGCGTAGGCCTGATTGTCGCTTATCTGTTTTGGACCGCAGCCCGTTGGAAGAACGATCCCGCGGCGGTCCTTCCGATGTGTCTGGTGGCCATCGTTGTACAGTGCCTGCATTTCACGGAAGAGTACTTGACCGGCTTCCAGCATCAGCTCCCGAAACTGCTCGGATACGAATGGAGCGACGTGCGCTTCGTAGCGTTCAATATGGCATGGCTTGCCGTGTTCGTGCTGGCGGCGCTGGGTGTCTACTGCCGCGTCGCTCTGGCGTATCTCGTCGTTCTCTTCCTCGCGCTCGGCGGAGGCGTGGCCAACGGCATCGGACATCTGCTCCTGTGCGCAATCCAGGGCAGATATTTTCCCGGAGCGGCCACGGCCCCTCTTTGCCTGCTGGCAGGAATCGGATTACTCGCTAGGTTGTTCGGCGAAGCCAAAAAATAAAGATAGCCCTTACCGTCGGTTATCAGTCTGCGGTTCTGGATGTATCAGCACCTTGAACAGTTCGGGGGCTTCCTGTTTGAAGCGGATTTCGAGGGCCGTGGAGATGTCGTGCACGCGGAACAGAGGCAGATCGTCCGCCATGGTGCAGTGGCAGGACATGTAGACCTTGTCGCGCACGCGCTTGATTTCCACGTCATGCATGTCCAGGATTTCCGGAAACTCGCGGACAAGGGGCCGCAGCTTTTGCTCGAGCACGGCGTCGCGCTGGACGCTGTTGCCGGACTCGATGGTTGCCGGCTCGCTTTCGATGTGCGTGAGAATGTCTGAAATCTCCGGGATCTCATTTCGCATCTGGGCTTCCACCTGGGTGACCTGGTCGTGGGCCTGCTTGAGGTTCAGGTTTTCATTCAGTTCCAGGTGCTGCTCCACGTGGAGGCGTCCGCCGAGGTCCTGCACGCTGACGTCATGCACCGAGAAGTTGTTGCGGAAGGCCACGGCGCGTATGCGGTCAAAGATGTTCTCCTCCCCGGTTTCACGCGGCAGGGAGCGGATCACCACGTCGCTGTTGGGCAGAATGCGCTGCACGGCTTCCGTGATTTCGGCCACCACCTGGTCGGAGCGCTGGAAGGTCACGTTGCGCGCCAGTCCCACAGCGAGGTCGGCGAAGTAGCGGTTGCCGGCGCGGCGTATGCGGGCCCGCTCCACTTCAATGACGCCGTTAATCTTGAGCGTGGCCTCGATGATGCGGCCGCGGTAGCCGGCTGGCGCGGCGTCGAGAAGCGAATCAATGGTCTGCCGCGCCAGGCGCCAGCTTACGTAGATGATGACGCCGGAAACCATGAGCGCGGAAATGGGGTCGGCCTTGGCCAGCCAGGGATTGTCAACGCGGCGGCCAATCCATACCAGCGCCAGGCCGAGAGCGACCACGCCGCTCGAAAGAATGTCAGTGCTGAAGTGGAGCGCGTCGGCCTCCAGCGCCTGGCTGTCATATTTGACGGCAATTTTTCTGAGGCGCCGCGAGCGCCAGAAGTCGGTGATCATCGAAGCCAGCAGCACGGCAAAAGCCATCCAGCTTGGTTCGATCTGGACACTGTGGTATCCGCCAAGCCGCCGCACGGCTTCCCAGACTACCCAGACGCAGGTCAGCAGCAGCAGCCCGGTTTCGAGGAATGCGGAAAAATTTTCTACCTTGCCGTGGCCGTACTGGTGCTCGGCGTCGGCAGGCAGGTCGGACACGCGCACGGAGAGCAGCGTGATGAACGCGGCAATCAGGTCCAGAGCGGAATGCGCCGCTTCGGAAAGAATACCCAGGCTTCCGGTGGAAATGCCCACCAGCAGCTTGAGGAAGGTCATGGCACAAGCCGCCAGCAGTGAGTTGAGCGCGACCTTGCGCTTCTCCCGCCGCATCTCATGCAGCACCGGATTCAGCTGGGAAGTGGCCACCGCGCCATTGTCTCAGTTTTCACGCACGTCCCGCCAGCACGGGCCGCGGTGTTATGATGGCGGTTCCCTGTACTCTGCGTCCGTCAGTCAATGGCGGCGCGGACGCGGCACGACGCTCACGAATTTATCCCATATGATTGAGAGTGAGGAAGGTAAATCCAAGATGATCCGAATCAAGCTAGCACTGGCCCTGGCCGCAGCCGCGTTCGTTGCGCAGGCGCAAGATACAAGTCATGGTCCGCAGCAACTGCCCACGCTCCGGGACCGCCCTACGCAGCAGGCCACGGCCGCCGCCGTCCCGGCGACCGCGGCGGTGATCACCATTCACGGACTCTGCTCCGCGCCCGCCGCCGATCCGAGCGCCTGCACCACGGTGATAACCAAGGACGAGTATGACCGGCTGATGAAGGCCCTGGGACAGCCGGCGTCCGCGAACCCGACGAGAGATCTCGCGCAGAAATACGTGCAACTCATCGGCATTGCTGAAGCTGGACGCAAAGCCGGCATTGAAAACGATCCCCGGGTCTCCGAACTGGTACGGATCAGACACCTGGAGATTCTGGCCCAGATTTACACTCAGAAGCTGCAGGAAGAGAACAGCAAGCCCTCCGCGGAAGAGATCCAGGCGTTTTACAACCAGAACGCGTCCAAGTTTGAACAAATCAAGCTCAGCCGCATCGCCGTTCCCGCCAACAACGCCGCGGCACCCAATAAAGCAGAGTGGGAAAAGAAAGCCGCGCAGTTAGCGAATGACCTTCGCGATCGCGCCGCCAAAGGCGAGGATTTTGAGAAGCTGCAGAAGGAAGCCTTCACCACTCTGGGCCTCACCACGAACCCGCCGTCCACCGCCCTGGGGCCGCGACGCCGTGGGATGGTGCCGCCGAAAGAGGAAGCAGAGCTCTTTTCGCTCAAAGTAGGAGACGTCTCCCAGGTGGAGCAAGAACCCTCCGATTACGTCATCTACAAAATCGAAAACAAAGATGCCATGCCGCTGGACCAGGTCAAAGACGGGATCGCGAGAGCGCTGGTCAATCAGAAGATGGACTCGGCAATCAAGGCAACCACCGCCTCCATCCATGCTGACTTCAATGAGGAGTACTTTGGACCGGCGCCTGCGCCACCGTCTACCACTCCCGCGCCCACGCTCCAAAGACCGCCCGCTTCACCGAAATAACGATGGCCGAAAAACCGAAAGTGCTGGTCACCGGAGCCTCAGGGAGTCTGGGGCTCCGTTTGCTGGAGCAACTATCGGATTTTCTGGTGATTGGTGTGGTACTGAACGGACCAGGTGCGAACGGAAAAGGTGCGGATACGAACCCTGCAAACCTTACAACGTTTAAGAACACGATCTTTGAAAAAACGATCTTTGAAAAAATAGACCTGGCGGAAGAGCGCTCCTGTGACCAGTTGGTGGCCTTGCTTCGACAATACCGTCCGGAATCGCTGGTCCATCTTGCGTTTGCAACCGGCCCTGCGCCGGCTGGCTCTCCGGAGCGCCAGCGCATGTGGCACACCAACGTCGCTGGGACCGGGCGCGTGGCGGAAGCCATTGCGGAATACAATCGCATGCTCGGGACGGTGGAGAAATTCATCTATCCCAGCTGCGCCGCGGTTTATGGCCCGGACTTGCCCAAGCCGGTTGTGGAGACCATGCCGCTCCAGGCGGAAACGTTGCCGCATGTCCTTCCTTATATTAAGGACAAGAAGGAAACCGACCTGGTCATTCAGGCACGAGCAAGGAATCTTCGGCAGTGCAAGACCTATCTCCTGCGTCCGCACACGTATACCGGGGAAACGGCGCGCAGCCTTCTGATGAGCGTACTTCGCGGCGTCCCTGAGGGCAACGGCATTTTGGCAAAGAGGCTGCGCCGCAAGGGACGTCGTTTACCCGTGCTGGTCCCTTCCGGCCCGTATCTTGAGCGCAAACGCCAGTTCGTGCATGTGGATGACATGGCCCGCTTGATCGCGCACATTCTTCGGCGCAAACAGGCTGATCCGCAGTTGAGCGTCATGAACGTGGCCGGACGCGGTGAGCCAGTGCTGCTTGGCGAGTGTCTGCAAATCGCAAAGGCCAAAGTGCGGCGCCTGCCAGGAAAGGCCCTGTGGCAACAGGCCCATGGACTGCTGTCGAGTCTGGGCATCTCGACCGTTCCGCCAGAAGCGCTTCCCTACCTGTTCGGCTCGCAGACCACGGACACTGCGCGGCTCCGCGTTTTTTTGGGAAACGACTATCGCAACGTGATCCAATACACGTCCGCGGAAGCGCTCAGGTTCAGTTTTTCTGAGGCAAGCCCCACGTAAGGCGCGGGCGAGCCGGCTATTTCTTTGCGCGATACAACCCGGCGATGCCCAAGGTGTACGGCGTCCAGGTCGCATCGGTAAATCCTGCCGCTTTCATGCGCTGCAGCATTTGTTCCGGTGGAGGAAATTTGTGAACGGAAGCAGGAAGATACTCGTAGGCGCTCTTCACGCCGGAGATCATGCCGCCTACGCGCGGCAGTACATTGCGGAAGTAGAAGCCGTACATTTTGCCCATCAGGCCGCCGGGTTCGCTGAAGTCCAGTATTCCGGCTTCGCCTTGCGGCTTGAGCACGCGCAGAATCTCCCGCAACCCGGCTTCGTAGTTCGCCAGATTGCGGAAACCGAAAGCGGACACCACAAGGTCCATACTGCGATCCGGCAACGGCAAGCGCAGAGCGTCGGCTTCAACAGGTTGAATCTGCTTGCGGGAGAACTTGTCAGACCCGTGACGCAACATGGGATGGGAAAAATCCAGCGCAACGATGCGCGCGTCCGCTGCAGCACGGCGCAAGGCCACGGACATGTCTCCTGTGCCGGCGCAGAGGTCCAGCACGCAGCAGTTCGGACGATCGAGAACGTTGCGAAACACTCTGGCCGTCCGTCGCCACCACAGCCGGTCTATGTTCATGGAGAGCGCATGGTTGAGAAAGTCGTAGCGAGGCGCGATCTCGTCGAACATCTGCCGCACGGCGAGTGCGGCGGATTGCTCGTCTACCGCGCCGGCGGGAGTCGCTCCGCCGCCGATCTTGATGGGCTCAGACATGGTTTCTGATATGTTCCACCGCGGACTCGATCGTCTCAACAGGAACTTTGCTGGTGATCTTCACCTTGCCGATCGTTTGCGGAAGAACAAAATGCACGGCGCCGGCGATGGTCTTCTTGTCCGCGGAAAGCCGGCTTATGACGTCGCTGGTAGAAACTCTGACCGGAGGCAATTCACCGTAAGCTGCAACCGCAGCCTCTATCCTCGCTGCAGTTTCCGGCGTGCATGCACAAACGTCGCACGCGATGTCCGTCGCGGCGATCATGCCCCAGGCAACGGCCTCGCCGTGCAGAAAATGCGAATAGCCGGTCGCAGATTCAAGAGCATGGCCGATCGTATGACCGAAGTTGAGAATACGCCGAAGACCCGATTCCTTTTCATCATGGGAGACCACGGTGGCCTTGACCCGGACCGCGCCCGCAATGACCTTGTCCACGGCCTTGCGGTCGCGACCGAGGACTTTGCCGACATTGCGTTCCATGAAATCGAAAAGCTCGCGGTCGCGAATAATGCCGCACTTCAAAGATTCGAAAAGTCCGGCGCGAAACTCTCGCGCATCCAATGTGCTGAGCACCTCGGGATCGACCAGCACGGCGCGTGGCTGATGGAATGCGCCAATCAGGTTCTTTCCCGAACGCAGATTTACTCCGGTCTTTCCGCCAATACTGGCGTCCACCTGCGCCAGGACCGTGGTTGGAATCTGCACCACGGGAATTCCCCGCAGAAAGATGGAGGCCAGAAAACCAGCGCTGTCGCCAACGACTCCGCCGCCGAAAGCAACAACCAGCGACCGGCGGTCGGCATGCATCGCGACCATCTCTTCTGCCAGTTTTTCCACAGTGTCCAGTTTCTTGGCCGGCTCGCCGTCTTCCATCTCCAGCATGTGGTAAGCGAGTTTGGCGCGACGCAAAGACTGTTCCAGCTCTTCGCCCCAGTGATGCCGCACCTTCGGCGAAGTCACAACAAATACGCGCGCATCAGGGGCCGGAAGCACGCAACGGACTTCCCGGCCCGCGTGGCGCAGCAATCCTGAGGCAATGACCACGTCATAGCTGTTCTTTCCCAGCTTGATCTTGATTGTTTTCACTCTCTGGAATCATAAATGATGCCGGAACCAGAAAAGTCTCGCGCCCCTGAATTTCTCATTACCGCGACGCTTTGTTACCATCACGATTCATGAAGAAAGTGCCGGACAATACGGACTTCATTGTGGTTGGCGCAGGTGTGGCCGGCTTGCGCGCGGCCATTGCCCTGGCCGACGCGGGCAAAGTGCTGGTGCTCGCCAAGCAGGAGTTGACCGAATCCGCCACACAATATGCTCAAGGCGGCATTGCCGTGGCGCTGAGCGACGAAGACGAAATCAGCCTGCATCTTCAAGATACCATCGCCGCGGGCGATGGCATTGTGAATGCCGGCGCCGCGCGCGTTCTGGTGGAAGAAGGCCTGGAGCGAATACAGGAGTTGATCAACTGGGGCACGCAATTTGACCGCAGCGGCACGAAGCTCACTTTCACGCGGGAAGCCGCGCACAGCCGCAGCCGCGTGTTGCACGCCCACGGCGACTCCACGGGACGCGAGATCGGACGCGCCCTGCACGCCAAGGCGGCGTCACTCAAAAACATTTTCTTCTCCGAGTTTGAATTTACTTCCCGGCTTCATCTGGAATCAGGTCGCGTTTGCGGAGTCGAACTCATTTCCGCCAGGGGAGGACCGCATCTCGCGCGAAGTTCCGCGGTACTTCTGGCCACCGGTGGCGCCGGACAGATTTACAGCAACACGACGAATCCCGCCGTCGCCACGGCCGACGGCATCGCCATGGCCTTTCGCGCCGGCGCAGAAATCAGTGATATGGAGTTCGTCCAATTCCATCCCACGGCTCTCTATGTGAAAAATGCTCCCCGCTTCCTGCTCTCGGAAGCGTTGCGCGGTGAAGGCGCGGTTTTGCGCAACGCCGAGTTACACCGCTTCATGCCGAAATACCATGAAATGGGTGAACTCGCGCCGCGCGACGTTGTCGCCCGGGCCATCGCCCACGAGTTGGAAATCAGCCGCATGAAGGACCCCGTGGTCTATCTCGACATGACCCACCTGAAAGAAGACCACACTAAGTCCCGTTTTCCGCGGATTTATGAGACCTGCCTGAAATACAACGTGGACATTACGGTTGATCAGGTGCCAATTCGTCCCGCGGCACATTACATGATGGGCGGAGTGCGCACCGACCTCGATGGAAAAACCAGCCTCCCCGGCCTCTACGCGGCGGGCGAAGCGGCTTGCACCGGCGTTCACGGCGCGAACCGGCTGGCCAGCAATTCCCTGCTCGAAGGTCTGGTATTTGGCGCTCGCGCGGGCGAAGCTATGCGTAAGGAGCTGCGCAACGCCGCCGCGGCTTCCGCCGCCAAAGCTTCGCCAAGACAAGTTGTCGCTGGTCCATCGGACTCGGAGGCGCCGGACGCGCATGCCGAAAAGATCATCCAGGAAATTCAGCAGCTCATGTGGAACAAGGCCGGTATTGTCCGCTCCGGACAGACACTGAAAGAAGCCATCGAGCAGTTGAAAACGACCACGGAGCGACTGCCCGCACCGGCATCGCGCCGCGCCTGTGAGGCCGGAAACATCCACACCGCCGCAATGCTGATCGCGCGGTCTGCCCTGGCCCGCGAAGAGAGCCGCGGCGCTCACTATCGCCTCGACTATCCTGCCCATGACGACGCCGGGTTTAAGAAGCATTCCGTGATTGCGGAGAAGACTGTCCGGTTCGAGTGAACCAACTGTCCGCTAGTAAAAAAGGCGCCGGTTCACCCCGGGATCTAGTGCTGATCTTTAGGGGCCCTGGTTGTTTATTTCAGATTTTTTCGGAAACATCAAGGACGCCAGAACCGCCGCTCCCAGTACCGCCGCAATGGTCGTGAGTGCAATCCAGGTTGGAAGATCATACTTCACGGCCAGCAGCATCTTGGCGCCAATAAATATCAGCACCACGGCGAGCCCGTAATTCAGATGGTGGAACAGCTTGATCATGCCCGAAAGAGCAAAATACAGAGATCGCAAGCCAAGAACGGCGAAGACGTTGGACGTGTAAACAATAAAGGAATCGCGGGTAATCGCCAGGACAGCCGGTATGGAGTCCGTGGCAAAGAATACGTCCGTGGTTTCGACCACCAGAAGTACGATAAACAGCGGCGTCACCAGGCGCCTTCCGTCGCGCAGGGTAAAGAACCGGTTGCCTTCGTAGCTCTCGCTTACCGGAAGAAACCTGCGGCTCAACCGCAGCACAAAATTCCGGGACGGATCCACGACTTGGTCGTCACCCTCACGCGCCAACTGAATGCCGCCATAAATAAGGAAGACGCCAAGAGCGTACAGAATCCAATGAAACCTGCTGACCAGCGCGACTCCACCCCAAATGAAGAGGCCGCGCATGACGAGAGCGCCCAGAATTCCCCAGAATAAGACAGCTTTTTCTTGTTCGGGAGGGACCTTGAAGTAGGCAAACAAGAGAATGAAAACGAACAAATTATCAACGCTGAGCGCTTCCTCGAGCAGATACCCTGTCACAAACTCCAGTGATTTTGCGCTTCCCATCCACTGGTGGACCAGGAGCGCGAAGCCACATGCCAGAGAGATCCAGATAGCACTGCTGAAGAACGCCTGTTTGAAAGTCGGAGCACGTCCCCGGCGGTTCCCAATCGCCAGATCAATGAATAGCAGGACCAGAATGACCGCATTGAAAACGATCCAGAAACGGATGGGCATGGATTATTCGCCGCTATTTCGAAGCATGGCTCCTACCCATAATCTCACGGTTGCTGTAACAAAGCAGGCGAAAGACGGCGTCTACTTCGCCCCTGGATCTGCTGGCCGCGCGTTCAAGAGTCGAATCGTCTCCAGGATCACGTCGCCGGTGATCTGCAGGCTTTGCGGACTAAGTTTGTCGAGCGTGTCTTCAGTTGTATGCCAGTAGGCCTTGTTGTACCCGTAGTTAAAGTCAATCAAATCGGCTACCGGGACGCCCGCATCCTTAAAGGGCCCATGATCGTCCTCCATACCGGAAGAAGTCGCGAAGAAGTGGGACTGATATCCCAAACGGGTTGCCGCGTGAAGCACTACATCCTCGAGCCACGGCGTCGAATTCGCGTCATAAAGAATGTCCAGGTCCTTGTCGCCAATCATGTCCGCCAGCAGAAATGCTTTGATGTTCTTGATGCTTCCATCCTTCTGCCACTTGGCCGCCAGATGTCTGCTGCCGTACACGCTGTCCGTATTTGTCCAATGGTCGACGGCTTCTTCTCCGTCGAGAAAAGCCAGCCAAACGCTGAAGCCGTCAAGTTTCTTGCCGCGAAGCTGGTCAGCAATGGCCAGCAGCAATGCGGTGCTGGACGCGCCGTCATTCGCGCCAACGTAATTTGTATGCCGAAGCGGATAGTTGGTATCAATATGCGAGGCCAGCACAATAACGCCGTCCTTGCTGCCTTGGAACTTGGCGATGATGTTGCGCATCGGCAATTTGCCGGCCGGAGTGTCCGCGGTGAAAGCGTCCTCTTCAACAAAATCGTTCTTAAGTTTGCTGTGCAGATAGGCGCCCAGCCTCTCCTGGCCTTTGCTCCCGTCCCAACGCGGACCAAAGGCAACTATCTCCTTTGTGTATTGCCAGGCGCGCGCCGGATCAATGTGCATGGCCGGTCCGGTCGGCTCTGCGTTGCTGATGGGCGCAGCGGCCTGGGCCATTGTTGGAGGAGTTGGCGGGGGCTCACCCGAGACCGGAGCGCTCTTGCTGCTGTTGCATGACAGTGCAAACAGGGAAATACAACACAACACCGCAGTCCGGGGGATGCGCGTGATCACGGTCGCCCTGCTCTGGCTTGAGTGGTCCACACCAGTCTGCATGTGTCCGATTTCATCGTTTTCAACTCTTGGCGGCTGTGTCATTCTCGGTCAGGTCCCGCTTCCCGCTTCTCCGCCCGCTTCCGCCGCTGTTTCGGATGGACCAACCAGGCGATCCCGATGCTCAGGATGTACAAGAAGATCATGGGTGCGGCGTAGATCATCATATTTAAGATGTCCGTCGTCGGCGAGAGGACAGCGGCAATAATGAAGAAGCCCAGCACGGCGCCACGGATGTGTTTGATCAGGAACTTTGCGTTTACCACGCCCATCATCGCAGCAAATCCGATGACAATGGGCAATTCAAAAATGATCGCCAACCCAAGGATCATCGTGAGAAACACCTTAGTGTACTCGTCAATGGTGACATTCGCTGCCAGACCCTTGCCATATGTGCCGATAAGAAAATCCATCGCTATCGGAAAGACAACCCGATAACCGAAATAACCTCCGGACAAGAACAGCCCCACGGACAGAAAGAGAAAAGGCAAAATAAAGCGCTTTTCACGTCGGTAAAGCCCGGGCGAAATGAACATCCATATTTGGTACAAAACAACCGGACAAGCAAGAAAAATGCCGGCGACCAATCCCACTTTCAGATATGTATTAAATGGAGTGAGCGGATTCAGGAAGGAAAGTTGAGGCAATCCGTTTTGAGTTGTGATTCCATATTTTTTATATACGTCAATCAGCGGCTTTGCCATCAGGGGATAAATCTTGTCCTGGGCAAACCACCAACCAACGCAAGCGCCGACGGCCACCGCTGCCAAAGAATAGATGAGGCGCTTCCGCAGCTCTTCCAGATGCTGCAGCAGGCTCATCGAGCCCATCTGCCGATGTTCTTCTTTTTTTTCTTCTGGTTCTGCCACAATCTCAGGCATCGTGGTCCTGCGGGAAGTTCTTGATACGGTCGGTCAGCCGGCTGATCGTGGTCGCGATGGTATTGTCGGTCTTCGCCAGCACTTCTCCGACAGGAGCAATGGTCGTGTTCGTCTCTTCTTCCAGATCAATCTTGCGAATCTCTTCATGGATTTGCGCTTGGAAGTCGCTGCTGGCGCGACGGAATTCGGCCATGAATTTCCCAATCTGGCGGGCAATCTCCGGCAGCTTTTTTGGCCCAAACATGATCAGGGCCAGCAACATGATGAACAGAATTTCTCCAAAGTCCAAGTTCATAGAGTGCTTCCATGATACAGCAGGTTCCCATCCGCCGGGCGTCGAAAAACTCGCATCGCGGGCCACTGACAGAGGGCCTTTGTGCGTTGCCAGACTTTTGGGTTTCGAGGCGTGCGAAGGAGCATCCAGATTGCTTATGAGTGCACTTTGGGGCTGACACCGGAGTGCGCAATACGCTGGTTTTCGCATGAAAGACTGGTGTTATACTTCCGGAAAGCTCACAAGATCAGGCGCCAGCGCAGCAGTCCAAGGATCATCACATGCCCCGTGGCTCTCGTAGCTCGCTCTTCATAATTTTCATAGTCATCATTCTTTGTGGTTTTCTGGGCGTTGGATTTAGCCAGAAAAACGGGGCCGGCGGCGTCTCCCGCGCTACGGACAGCGATGTTCGCGACAACCTCCGCCAGTTTTCTGAGATTTACGACCTCGTCGAGCAGAACTACGCCGATCTGGTCAATCCGGACAAAGCCATTTACAACGGAGCCATCCCTGGAATGCTCCACGTGCTCGATCCGCATTCAAACTTCTTTGACCCCAAGTCGTATTCCTCACTTCGCGAGGAGCAGCAGGGGAAATATTTCGGTGTCGGAATGCAGATCGCTCCTCGGAATAATAAGGTCATCGTGGTTGCCCCCTTCGCCGGGACACCAGCCTATAAGGCCGGCATTCGCCCGGGAGACGTAATTATCGCCGTGGACAACAAATCGACCGACAATATGAACACCGGCGACGTTGCCGACTTATTGAAAGGCCCCAAGGGCACTACGGTCCACGTCACCATTTTGCGCGAAGCAAATGATCGCCCTTTGGAATTTACTCTGGTCCGCGCTGAGATCCCGCGCTATAGCGTTGATGTCAAATTTGTAGTCCGCCCTGGGATTGGCTATATGCATATCAGCGGCTTCAATGACACCACGGAACGCGAAGTCGCCGAAGCTTTAGATCAATTTGGCGATCTTAAAGGCTTGATTCTTGACCTTCGCGGCAACCCCGGAGGACTTCTGAACGAGGGTGTCGGCGTGGCGGACAAATTCTTAAAAAAAGGCCAGATCATCGTGTCGCATCGCGGACGCAGCTCGCCGGAACGAATCTATCGCGCGGCACACGGTAACGGTGGCAAGGACTATCCTTTAGTTGTGCTGGTGAACCGTGGAACCGCTTCAGCGGCAGAGATCGTGTCAGGCGCCATTCAGGACCACGATCGCGGCCTGATCGCCGGTGAAGTCACCTTCGGAAAAGGCTTGGTTCAAACCGTGTTCCCACTTTCTGAGAACACCGGATTGGCCCTGACCACAGCCAAGTACTACACCCCAAGCGGCCGTCTCATTCAGCGCGAATACAACGGCATTTCACTCTACGACTATTACTATGGCCGCGAGCAGGACGAGAACATCACCGCTCCTTCAAAAGAAGTCAAATTAACCGACAGCGGACGCACTGTCTACGGCGGCGGCGGCATCAACCCCGACGTGAAAATCCCGCCGGTCAAAACCAGCCGCTTGGACGACCTACTCCTGCAGAAGTATGCTTTCTTCAACTTCGCTGCACACTATTTGAAGGGACGTACGATTGATAAGAATTTCGAAGTAACAGAACCAGTGTTGCAAGACTTCCGGAAGTTCCTGGACTCCCAACAAATTTCCTACAGCGAAACCGAACTCACGGACAGCATGGACTGGCTCAAAGCCAACATCAAAAGCGAGATTTTCGTTGCCCAATTCGGCCAAGAAGAAGGATTACGAGTGCGAGCGGAAACCGATCCGCAAGTGCTCTCAGCTCTGAATCTGCTGCCCAAAGCCAAAGAGTTGGCCGAAACAGCCAAAAAGATAGTAGCCCAACGCACAGCAGTTCAGCAGCCAAGCCAATGACCTCATGGCTCCTTCGTCGAGATCGAAACATTCGAATCTGCGACCCTCTGCTTAGAAGGCAGAGGGTTGTGTACTGCAGGCTGAAGGCCGCCGACTTTTTCGGGCCCAAACGAAGCAGATGCTCAAAACCTAATCAGATAACGTCGCTTATGATCCAATGAACTTTGGAGTTTGTCAAGTGCAATTCCTCACGGGTGATTTCAAGTAGCTTGTAGCGCGATTCTTCGGTCACTGGTTGAATCCTAGAGGATGGAGAATCACCGTCCGCTCACCCCTGCACACGTTAAGAAACAATCATGCGTCTCTCCTGCCGGCGGAATCCCCAGGCGCATAGCGGCCTAGGAGACTTGTCTTGGAGAAGGACAAATCGCATTCAGCGCCTCGGCCTTCGCGGTGATCCTTATGCGCGAATAGTATCGCGACATCTTGATTGACTGGTGGCCGGCTATGGACATAATCGTTTCGTCGGGTGTGCCGGCTTCAAACAGCTTTGTGATGATTTGATTGCGGAAGTTACGCGGTTGCAGCCAACTCAGGCCAGTCACCTGGCGCATGGACCTGAACGCCGACCGTATGAAGTATGGCGATGCCGGACGCGTCACATCATACGTTCCGCGCTTCACGCGGAAAGGGAACAGGTAATGGTCCGGCCGCCAAGCGCCCAGACGTCTGGCACGCTGGATGATCCTGTGCACTTGTTTTAGCGCGACCTCGTTGAGCGGCACTACGCGCGAGCGAAATTCATTTTTGACTTTGTCGTCGGGAATATGGATCTTCGGCGGCGCCTGGTCCAGGTAAATGTGTTGCAACTGCAAATGGCGCAACTCCGTTCCCATGGCCGAGGTATTGTTGGTGAGCGATACGGCCCAATAGGCCACGCTCCAATCCGGATTGGCTGCGGCGATGCGGAAGAATTTCTCTTCTTCTTCCACCGTGAGAACCTTGGGCGGCGTCCAGTTCGGCAGAGGCAACGGACGGTAGTGTTTTTCCAGCAGGTCCCACAGATCGGCGTGCCGCAGAATCTGCGAAAGCGTGTTTACCTCGTGATTTACGCACGACGCTCCAGCGGTAGACCGGCGCGCGTGCTGGTATTCAAGAATCTGTCCGATGTGGATCTGGGAGAGCTGCGTGCCGCCAAAAAAATCCTGCAAGTTGCGCAGGTACCATCTGTACATCTCGATGGTCCGCGGTTTGCGCACGTGTAGTTTTTTGATTTCCAGCCAGTGTACGGCGGCTTCCTCAAGAGAAAGGCTACGGAATTGCGACGGCGTGATCTTCATAACTTTTTCAGCTGCACAGCAGGTTTGACTCCGGGGGCCCCGCAGGAATCCGCGGACCCGGAGCAGGTATTCCTTGGTCGAAGCTGAATTGTATTAGTTTCGTGTTTTGTTCGCTACAACAAAATATGGTATGGGTTCGCCGCCCAAGGCAACAACATATGGTGTTTCGTGCTTGTAGTTCCAAAATGGGACTGCCTGGGCGGACCCGCCGGAGTGCGAGACGGACCGAGGCTATTTCCGGGCCTGGCTTTCCAGGCTGGCGATGAAGGCTTTCAATCGTGACTCGCCGTCGCCGTCAAAGAAGCCGGAAAATTCAATACCCATGCCCACGCCAGGGTGAAAGGTAACAACCGTACCGGTGAAGATAAGCTCTGTTTCGCCCGTTTTCATAGCCACAGACAGCGCTGAACCCTTTACCAGCGGTGAAAAGGTGTAAACGTAGCAGCCACCGAGTGAAATATCCGCCAAGGTGCCCCAACAGCCGCCAGTTGACTCCGCGGCTCGCACTTGGACACCTATGTCGCAGGAATATCGGGGATATCTCCGCCGTTCAGTGGATTCGGGCGCCATCTCGGTTGAGGCTATCTTGCTTCATCGTTACTGGAAAAAGCAAGCAAATTGGACCCCGGTGCCTGCCAAAGCAAGGGTTGAGGGATGGAGTTGAAGGCCATCCCCCAATTCCGCCTTACATTCAGCAGATTTCTAACCACGTGACATTAGTATTTTTTAAGGGAATCCGCACCATCGCTTCTGGTTCAAATGCGGAGCCCTCTTCTCACGAAGCAGGCGTTAACGGTGTTGCAACCGGCATGAGTTGAAGCACGCTCGCCGGTGTTATGTCTTTTCCCATCGCGTCGTGCACGGCCTGGATCGCAACCTGCGCCAGGCTGGTGAACAGGACCGTGAGTTGCTCGACTTGGGCCCCATTAAAGTGACCTCCGAGCCCTGCCGCCGCGATCAGCTTTTCAACGTCCACTGCAACACTGCTCACGGTGGAAAGAATACTGGAAATTTTGTCCGCAGTCAGTGCTGCCGGAACTTGAGGATTACTTGCCATGTTCCACCTCCAGGGGAAATGAGATCGGGTGATCGCCGTGATCCGGTGATCGGGTGATCGGTTTCAACGCTTCGAGTTTTTCAATTGTTGATGTCAGTGTCTGCGGCGCGGAGTCGAAGTTGAAAGTCGCGCTCTTCCCCGCTGGCGCTTTCACAAACAGAGCGCGGACCGCGCTGATGAGTTGCGGCAATTGTGTGATTTCAGAAACCACCGCAGCCTCTTTCCCGGCGAGCGAGACGTTCGGATCGTGCGCGACCTTGGCCACCGCGTACGCCTCAAAAGCCTGCACGGACGCGGTCTGCACCTGCCGCGCCTTTTCGATTACCTGCTGCGCTTCCCGCGTTCGCGGTATGTAGAAACTCGCAGGATCAAAGTTGGGATCGCCCGGACTGGCCGCGCAGTATTGGCGGATGTCCATGTCCAGGCCGTTGTAGCCGGCAATCGCACAATCAATCAGCGCCTTGCTGCCGGCCAGAGTCGCGTAGGTGGAACGCTCCCAGGAATTTACGCATCCGGTCAAAGAAAGGATAGACGGCAGCAGCAGACAGAGCGTTAGCACAGACGCCACTGCCCCGGACGCTACACGGTCCTTTGCAGTTGCCGGGGATTGCGGTCCGCCGGGAAGGTTTGGTTCATTGGTTTGCAATGGCGATCTCTGGAAGTACAGAAGAACGGCTTTGCCGGCGATGATCAGCACTAGCGTGCCAAGTTTGACCAGGCCTTCCCGGGAAAAGTTGAAATGCGATGGGTCCAGGTTGGTTGCCGCCAGCGCCGTAACGAGCGAGCTGAGAACAAACACACCCAGGCCCTTGAGCCACGTTTTCAGGTTCATGATTTACCTCTCTTTGTTTTTTGGGGATAGCAGGGGGACAGCAGTCAGCACTCAGAGCTTTTCTGAAATCCCGAGCGCAGCGAGGGATCCCTATAGCTACGATGATTTATGTGCCCACGATGTGCACCTCGAAGAGTCTCGCGGCCATAGGGATCCCTCGCTAATGCTCGGGATTTCAGAAAAACTCTGAGCGCTGAATGCTGATCTACTTACGCTTCCGCGCGCTTTAGCCAGCCATGCAGGTTCACGGCCTGCGCCGGGTTGTTCGCGACAACGTGCTGATAAAACTGTTTACTGACCTCACAAAGCAGTTGATGAAGGGGGAGCGGGTCCAACGAGTTGATGGCCGCAATGGTCTTGTCGCCAACGCAGCCGTCTTCGACCAGCGGGGTTGCAGGCGAGGTCGCCCGCGCTCCACTCGCGATAAGGGCGTTCACCGCGCGCTGCGCGAGATGTCCTGCCTGGTGGATGCTCATGTTTACGGCCATATCGAACAGCTTGTTGGCGATGTTCTGGTTTTCAATTTCGGACAGCTGCATGGGCTCCCAGTAGTCGCGCTCTTCGATTTGCTCAGCGGTGGCCAGAGCGTCTTCCGCCGGGCCGTCGAAGAAGCTCTCCGGCAGATCCGGATGGAATTTTCTGGCGATACCGAAGCGCGTGCGCCCGCCGGCGTCCACGGTGACCACACCGGAGAGATGCGGGTCTTCATGCTTCATGGTGAAAGCGAAGGCTTCTTTGAAATCAGACATGGGAACTCCTTTAAGGAATCGGGTGATCGGGTGATCTGGTGATCGGGTGATCGGAACGGGCTAAAGGCAAACATCCGCGAGGGCATGGTTGTAAGCGCCGCACCTCATCCCACTTTCTTCACAAATGATCAGGGGCTGAATGCTGAGTGCTGAGTGCTGAATGCCGATACACCGCTGGGCTAGGCCTTTCCGCCCCTCCGGGGCTGCGGTTACGGCGATTCCTCCGTCCTTACCCCGCTCCGATCGGCTTGCCGTTCGCGCCGATGCTGATGTCCTTGCGTTTGGCGAAGTCTTCCCACATCAGCTTGTGCTGGTAGACGACGATGGAGATTTTGCGATAAATGCCCAGCAGCACAAGCAGATTTGCGGCTGTGACTATGTCCGTCCAGTGGAATGGCATGGGTGGTTCTCCTGCAGCAGTTTCAATTTCATATTTGCGGGACGCCTTTGGTAAGATGGCACCGGCAATCGCGCTTCGGCCCTGTTGCGATCGGCAAATGAGATTCTCGGTCCTTACGCCAACTTTCAACCGCGCCACGCTGCTTACGGAAACATACAAGAGCCTGTGTGCTCAGACCTTTCGCGATTTCGAATGGGTGGTCGTGGACGACGGCAGCACAGACGGCACGAGGGAGCTGGTCGCTTCGTGGAAACCATTTTTCCCGATCCGCTATGAACGGAAGCCGAACGGCGGCATGCACACGGCGGTCAATCTGGGAGTTCAACGTGCCGCGGGAGAATTTGTTCTGATAACTGACTCTGACGACCGCTGTCTCGCACACGCGCTTTTCCTCAATGTGCGTGCGCTCGATGTTCGGCGGCCCGGTGAGGAACGTGTTGCCCAGGACAGTGAGCGAGGAATCCCAAGTGGTGTAGCGAAGCACCGTCCCCGACTTCAGTGTGATGGTGTACAAGTCCGCCATGCGCAGCTCGGTCGCGGTCTGGAGCCACGTGGCCAGGTTGTTGCCGTTGAGATTTGTCGGGGTTTTCATGGTCTTTTCCTGTCCCGAGCGAAGCGAGGGATCCCTATAGCCGCGCGGACCTGCGGGCCATACTCTCTGATGCATTCAAGGTGATAGGGGTCCCTCACTCCGTTCGGGACGATGAACACAAGCTATTTGCGCACCGAGATGAGTTGCACTTCCTTGCACTCATACAGGTTGTAATAGAAGTTCGTCAGTTCGATTCCCTCTTTGCCGCTGCGTGACGTTCCGGTGTGGAAACGCACGCGGTACAGCATGACGAAGTCGGCGGTGATCGCAGCGCCGCTGGCCGGCGCGGAAGCAAACGTCGCCAGGCCGTTGCTGATCGCGTAGTCCGTGCCCTGGACTTTCGCGACGCCGTTCACGTAGACGGTCGCCGACTGGTTCATCGGGTTCTGGACCGCTTCCAGAAATCCGCCGAAATTGCGGACAATCTGGAATGACTTCGTGCTGCCGTCGCCGATGCCGATCGGCTGGCCGGAATATACGGAATCTTCCAGGCGTCCGGTCAGGTCGGTCAGGTTGAGCAGGAAGTCATCAAACTGTCCGCCGCGGGCGAGAAAGAATCCGGCCAGAGCTTCCAGCGGTGTCTGCTCGTTTTCATCGCGGAAACGCGGGTCATTTATCAAGTACTCGTAATGCAAGGTGAACTCCCAGATCGGGTTCTGGAAATTCTGTATGCGGACCTCGCGCCCGGCCAGCGACTCCTGTATCTCCGTCGAGAACGTGGGATTCATGACGATGTCCCATGCCAGGCCGCGGATTTTGGGGAACAGTACGTTGCTCATAAGATTTCGATTGCGAAAGAAGCATTCAGCACTCAGCAGCCAGCATTCAGCCCGCGCAACATGGTGGGCCAACGACAAACATTCATGTGGGCATGGGCTGAAGGATTTACCCGAAAGACTTCTGAAATGTTCAAGGGCTGAATGCTGAGTGCTGAATGCTATTACCCGCCAAATCCCTTCTTCTTCAGCACACGCGCTACTTCATTCCCGATCATGTTGCCGTGCTTGCGGACGACGCCTTGAAAAGATTCTGCGTCAACCGCGCTGACGGAATGATTGACTACGACGGTGATGCCTCCACCCTGGCTTGCGAATCCTCCGCCGTTGTCAATGACGTTGCGCATGCGGCTGGCGAGCGATGCCGGCAGGACCATTTCCTGGGGATGCAGAATGGTCGCCTGAATTCCTGGTACTTCCCATTGGCCACCCGCTGAAGAGGCTGCGGCAGCCAGCATAGCGGTTCCAGCTCCCATGGCCATGGCGCCGGCCGCCGCGCCTACGCCGGGAGCGGCGGCAATGTTTGCCGGAAAGGGCAGTGCGGTCATCACCGAAGCAATTCCGCCGGCCGTGGCCTTGCCGGCACTGGCCGCGATGGAAGTACCAGCGTCCTTTTGGGCGAACAGTTTGCTCATGATGTAATCTTCAATCTTCTTCATGAGCATCTGTTCGAAGTAATTGGCAGCGGCCTCCACGAGTTGTGTGTAGAGTTTCTGGAACGCCTGGGCGATGGTCTCGTTGCCCTGAATCAGGCCGTCCACCATGCCCTTGAAATCGTTGCCGATCGAGGACCAGACTTGCTTATACGATGCTGCTGTGGCTGCGGCGGCGTCCTTCGCGGTTTTGGCCTGAGCAACCGCGCCCTGAGCAACTACTTTGCTGATCTGCCGCTCGATCTCCGCGACTTTCGCCGGCTGCTGGGCCCAAAGTGTTTCGATGTCACGAAGGTATTTAACTTCCAGGGCGACTTCATCCCTCTTGGCCATGGCGATCGTGGCTATTTCCATCTGCTTGTTGATCCTGCCCTGGACCAGCGCTTCTGCGAGGGATTGCTCGTAAGCCTGCTCGGCTTCTTTGGAATCGTCAATCTTCGCTTTCAATGCCAGGGTGTCAACTTCGCGCTGTTTATCGGAGGCCTTCTTCGCATCCGCGGCCTGTTTGTCGGTGTATTCGCGAAAAGCAACGCCGCGCTTAACGAGAAGCTCCTGCCAGGCTTTGGTGCCAGTGGCGTCTGTGGCGCTCATCTCGTCAATGGCCCGATCGTAGATGTCGACGCGCTCTTTAGACCCAGCCTTGCTCGCATCCACCTGCTGCTGAATGTCTTTCATCCAGCCAGCCATGTATTCAGCACTTTGCTTCCTGAAGACTTGCTGGCTTAGCTCGCCGACCCGCTGATTGATCTCCTGGAGAGTTTGGGGATAGGCGCGGGCCAGCGCAATCTTGGATTGCCAGAAGTGAAGCTCTTCCTCCATGCTGACAAGATGATTTTGCTTTAGGGCGGCAAGTTCCCGGTCAAGGCCGGCGCGGAATGTGGCTTCACCTTGCTGGCTGAGATCTTTTGATCTCTCTGCCTGGAACTTCGCGTGGGTAGCAGTTGCCAGACGAATTGCAGCGCTGTAATGCAGGATTTTATTTGACAAATCCTCCATGTTGGTCGCCCATACGGTTTCATCATCTGTCTTGAAGTACGCTGAAAGTCTATTGGCGGCATCTATGTAGTCCTGAACATTCTGTTTTCCGGCCACCACAGTGTGGTTATAAATCATGAAGTCTTGATTGACCCTGGTAAACTCCTGGGTTAGTGTCGTCAGCTCGCTGTGCAGCTTTTCCGGATCGCCGCCAATATCCTCAAGGTCAAATTGCTCACGCAGCGCATTCCTCTCAGCTCCCGTTGACGCCGCCAAGAGGCGACGTTCTCGATCCACCCTCTTGGTGGCGTCGGCCATCGCCAATAATTGCTTATTGGTGTCACTGAGCGCCGCGGCAGCGCGTTTTTCCTCACTCGTGAAAACAAATGTGTCCGCCACGAACTGGCTGATTTTTTCGGTCACATCGACAACAGTCTGAGCAAACGCAATTACTGCCAGTGGTTCGAAGACCGCGGTTAATGCCGGCCCCAGAAGCTCACTTGCCGCCATCGCTTTTTGTAGCGCTTCCGGAATCTCAACACCAATGGCCTTGCTTAAGAGGGAAGCCGATTGCGCGGCCTGCTCCAACTGTTCTTTGGCGAGATCGGTGGCTTCCTTCACGCCATCGGCATTGGCCGCGATTCGCACATTCAGCTCGTTATTTGCCATGCTGCTTGCTCTCCGAAAGGTATCGTTGGGATTCGGCCAACTGAAATTTGTGCACTGAGCGCAAAAAAGCGGCCCGCAGGCCGCTTGGAAGGACGGACACTGGCTATTGCAACCGCCAACCGTCGTCGAATTTTTTGAAGGTAGCCCTGCCTGGCTTAAGATTCGCTTCGCTCGGTATCGGAATCTCAAGCCACTGCTTGGCCCAGGCACTAGCGTTAAGGTCCCCGCGAAGCTCTTTCTGTTGTTGCGGCGTCAATTGCTTATAGACACTGCCATCTTCCTGTAAGGATTTGCCCAAATCGCTCGAAACCCACTTCCATACGTAGTGGACTTCGCACATGGTTCCATCATTGGTGGCGGCTGCCACTCCCCTTACTTCCACTGCCTGGTCCCGGGCAACAAGAAATTTCACGTACTGGTAATTGCATCCTGCGCTCACCGTATGACCAAATGACTCGTGCGTCATGGAGGCCCTTCCCTTTTCGGTAAGGTTCACTTGCCAATAGTCTTTTCCGTCCGGCGTAACGGTCACATATCCAGCTTTCACGGCGACAATGGCTGCAATTTCCGTTGTCGGATCCGTGTTGTTAATGCTTTTCTGTCCGCCCAATTCGAAAAAGCCACAATGCGATCCTACTCGGCCGGCAGCCACCCTTAGTTCGATGTCCCCTTCGGTTTTGGCCTTTATTTTCTTGAGCGCCGCGTCTCGATCCAAGGCGCCGGTGGAACAACCAAGCAGCCCACAGACCAGCACCACAGAAAACCATTTCTTCGTCATGCTATTTCGCATTTCGTCCCCTTAAAAAACTGCATGGTAATGAGCGGTCAGGATCTGAGTTGAATAAAAACAATCCACAGTACACTGGGAAGGAAAAAGCTGTGGTTACAGCATGTACCAACCGTCCCCAACTTTCCTGAATGTGAATTTGTTACGGCTTAAGTCTTTATTGTCCGGCACAGGAACCTCAAGCCGCTCACCGGCAGCGCCTAAATTAAGGACAGCGCGAAGGTCATCCCGTTGCTGTTGCGTCAACTGCTTGTAAACGCTGCCGTCTACCTGCAGGGCCTTGCCAAGTTCCGTTGGAATCCATAGCCACGAATACTCTGCTTCACAAGTGGTTCCATTATTTGCCAGGGGCGTCACTCCGGTCACGTCCACGATGTGGTTCCGGGCGACGGCAAACCTTGCGTTCTGAAAATCGCACCCTTCGTACACTTCATGTCCGTAATACGGGTTGCGGCCCAAGGATGCCTTGCCTTTCTCGGTAAGGGTGACTTGCCAGGAGTCTTTTCCATTGGGGACCACGGTTACATAACCAGCTTTCTCGGCAACTGTCGTCGCGATGTCCTTTGCAGGACTCTTGTCGATGAGATCTTTCTTTCCCCCGGGCTCGTGAAGATAACAATGCGCCCCCACACGACCCGCAGCTACTATAAGTTCCCTGTCTTCTTCTGCCACCGACTTCATAGTGGACAGTGCCGCTCCACTGTCAAAGCCGCCTCGGGAACAACCGAGAAGCAAACAGATCAAAACCGACCAACAAGTCCGACTCAGGCTATTTCGCATTTCTTTCTCCTGCTTCCAGGGAATGCATCCTAGCGGATGGGGAGAAGCCGAGTCAACAAGAAAAGGGACTTGGACACGTCCGCAATGTTCGTATTTTGTTCCCCGTGGAACATTTGGCGCGGTTCACGCTTCTCCAATATCATCTATCCGATAGCGCCCCGGCAACTTCCCTTTCACGCCCCCGCCAGCCAGTTGCACCGCGTTCGCAAGTTCGTCGAGAGCCGCGCCGGGCTGGCCGCCCTTTGCCTTTCCGCGCGTAAGTTTCTTGTCTCCCAGCAGATACGCCGCCACCAGAACGTGCGTGGGCGGACACTCCTGCCAATACTCGAACAAGTCGCCAACGTCCCAAAGCGTGAGCGCGTCAATCGCGGCGAACGTCCACCCGGTGGCAGTGGCGATGTGGCCGTACAAAAACGGCCACTCCGCTATACCGCGACCGGGGTGGGTTCCCCCGCTTCCGCCTTCTTCAAGCCGGAAACCTCCAGCACCGCGCCAAACAGCGCGCTGAAGTCTTCCAGCGTGAGTCCGCCCTCAAGCTGCTCCGGCGTCAGGTCCTGATGCACCTTGCGCAGCGAACTGAAAATCACCGGCAGATACCGGAACAAGGACGCAATGCCCGCCGGCGCATCGCTCGCCCCGGCAAAAAGAGAGTCCAACTGGCGCAGCTCACCCAGCGTCAGTGATGACACGGTAAGCTGACCGAGGGCGGTGGGGATGGTTTGTTGTTTCTGCATGGTGCTTTCCTCCAAATAAAATGTTTGTCATCCCGAGCGCAGCGAGGGATCTGCTGTGTCGCCGCGATAGCAGAAAGCAGATTCCTCACTTCGTTCGGAATGACAAAAGGCGGCTTACTCGTTCGAATAAATATCAATCACCTGGCCGCTCGCGTTGGCAAACGCCTCAAAGTCGAACTCCGGAATGATGAAGTCTTCCTGCTTGGTGGCGATGGTCAGCTTGGACGCCAGCACCGAGTACAGCAGGACCGAGAACTGGTTGTTGTTGTACTGCGTCTCCAGCAGCATCTGGATCGTCGGCGCGAAGCCCATCAGCTGGTTGGCGATGTTGAGCTGCGTCCCAGCCGCGGCCGCGACGTAGGTATAGCAGAGGAGAACGGCGGCGCCGGTGTCCGCGGCGGCGAAAGTGTAAACGCCGGTTGAAGTGTTCACGCTGTACTGGCCTACTGCGGGCGACGCCGCCACGCGCGTGAGTGGAATACCGGTGCTGGTGTAACGCACGCCCCAGTCCTGCTTGAACTGCGCAGCATTCACCACCGTCACCTGGAACGGCGTGGCCGGAACCGCGGCCGCTTCATCGAGCGCAGTCTTGATCATGCCGGCGCCCAGCGTCTGTCCGAAGAACAAGTCGTTGTACATCTTGCCGTTGATCCACGCGGCCTTGGCTTTGCCGGTGATCTTGCATTTGCCGCGGGCCACGGCCTCGGGAAATTGTTTCTGTCCGTACAGCGGCTTAACGTCACCCGAGATGTCGAGCGAGACGTCCTGCAGCGTGCCAAACTTGGTGGGAGTAGGGTTAGGCGCCGTGTTGCCGCCAATGGGATATCCGAACAAAGTACCTGAACCGAATTCAAACATGGGGTTTCTCCTTAAATGTTTTTCTTTAATCCCGAGCGGAGCCTTTCAAACTCCCGAATCCCCGCGCATTTTGCGGGGTGAGGGACCCCTATTGCCACGAGGATGTCGAGGGTCAGCGACGTATGCCCTGAAGTCTTTCGCCGCTATAGAGATCCCTCGCTACGCTCGGAATGAAAAAAGCTACGCGGTGACGAACATCTCCACCGGCACCACAGCCAGCGCCATGGTCCCTTGAACGTTTTCCACGATCTCGATCTTGCCTTCAATGCGGCAGTGGGAAACTTTTCCGCCGAGAGACTGCGCCAGGCCAGGAGTGGCGGCCTTGATCGCGGATTCCACCGCGTCGAGCAGCGTGTTCAGTTCTGTCGAAGGTACGGTGTTGGGTGACGCGTCGCCGGAGGTGTAGAACACCAGGTCCACGCCGATCCGCCAACTGATGGGGACCGAGTTGACGCTGCTGGTCTTCGCAATTTCGTCTTTCTGCACCTGGTAGAGCGCCGGACGGTCCGCCGGAGAAATCTGTCCCGGGTCCTGCCAACGCCGGCCCACCGTCTTGAACGGGCCGGACGGGGACAAGAGCGCGCTCTGCAACATCGTGAATAGTGCGGAATAGATTTGTTCGCGTTGGATGTTCATGGATCGTATCGGGCTATCGGGACATTTGGGGCTATTGAGTCATCAGAGCGCAACTACAGAGCGCAACAACGATGAACTCCGATGAATCCAGGACGGCAACGTAGAGACGCGGCACTGCCGCGTCTAACTGTGCGCACCACGAAATCGTTTCGCACGAAACAAACGTTCCTCGTGAGGCTGCGAGTGAGACGTGGCAATGCCACGTCTCTACGCCATGGGCGTCGACTCACGCGGCATCTTGCACTGCCCGATCGCTTAGCTTAGGGCTGGGGGATTATGGCCGGATCACGGTGCGGCGATACCACCACCACGAGAAGAGTGGAGCGAGCACAAAATAGATAACGGCAATTAGGACCAGAGATGAGCAGGCTCTTCATGGTGCGCGGAGGAACGTTGAAGATGATCCCTTCAATCTCACTGCCTGGGCTTCGGAATTCGTTGTTCCGGATGAGCGTGAGGTATTCGCAGATCAGGTCCAGATGCCAGTTCCACTGAAGCGGCTGGACCGGCTCGAGAATCGGCCAGGCATGTTCGATGAAGGTCTTGAGGCTTTTTTGACAGTCGGCCCGCTGCGAGGATATTGCCGGCGGTGCGTCTTCGTTGGTTTCGGCCTCGATTTGTTCCTCGCGCGACTCTGGCGCGTTGGTGGCGGGCGTAGCGTCCGTTTTTTCTGTGCAGGCCGCGGACGATTTGCCGTGGTCTTTCGAAGGTATCATGGGTTAGGGGATGGTACTGCGAGGACGGTGTCGCACAGACCGAGGCCGAGCTTAGATTTTCGAAGGGGCAGGATCGAATTTGTCCCATACACCTGCGCAGTTCGCCCAAGATTTAACTTGATCCGCGAGCGGCGCTCTTCCCTCATCCCGCCTGGCCGCCTCCCCAGCCCAAGTCAATGGCCACCCGCGCGTACCGCATGCCGATGGCGTAGTCGAAGACCAGCCGTTCGTCCACTTTGCTGCTCCGGTCGCGGAGATGGATCAGTTTCGAATAATTCAGCTGTACCGCCGAATTCTGATGGACGAAGCTGGCCAGACCGTTCTTGACCAGCCGGACCGCGTCCGCGATCTTGACCAGGAAGGCCGGTTCGGCCGGCGACGCGCGTTCGCAGTGGTGCGCCTTACCGCGACGGCAGGCCTTGCACGGGCTTCCGGCGCGGCACGCCACATGCAACGCGCATACGGGACACGGTTCGGCCAAAAGGCACGGCGAAACCTGGGTGGGCTGGTGCTTGCGATAAACGGGAACGAGCCTGGCAGACACACGTATCTCCTTGATGCGCGGGCGCACTGGTTGCGGGCGTTAGAGTTGTCCGAGTTGACGGGGCCTTTTTCTAAAATCCCCAGCGTAGCGAGGGATCGCTATAGCTACGAGGATTTCGCAGGTCTGCGACGTCTACCCTGAAGAGTCTCGCGGCAATAGGGATCCCTCGCTCCGCTCGGGATTTCAGACAAAGCACACACCTCTCCCGACGCGATTTAAGGTTGCAGGCCGGACCACAGGAAGCCAGCGCCGCTCCTGGCTGCACGATTTTCCAATTTGTGCAGGCGCTTGGTACCATAAAACTAGACGTCTTGTCAAGGACAAAATTTGTCACTTTGAAATTCGCCCTGCTGCTCAGCGGAGAAGGCTGATTAGGTAGGATGATTCATGGGACCACCCTTGGGGGGAACGTCATGAAAACATTGGCCTGTGTACGCTTGCTCGCGCTGTTGGCGCTGGCGGTTGCGCCTGTGTGGGCGCAGACTACTTCCGCAGATTTCATCACGCGCGGCAACGACTTCTACGCAAAAGGCGACTATGACCGCGCCATCGCGGATTACACGCAGGCCATCCGGCTGGATCGAACGGACCCCGCTGGGCCGTACGACCGCGGACTGGCCTTTTACCACAAGAAGGACTATGACTCCGCCATCCAGGATTTCACGGAAGCCATTCGCCTGAAACCGAACCACCCGCAGGCGCTGGTGGCGCGCGGAAACGCCTACGATGACAAAGGCAACCGCGACGCCTCCC
>Ga0210407_10000879_pt1 | contig 30669 bp, 38 predicted proteins | sample IncBWC27MmetaG_FD_150860 | JGI IMG/M metagenome (GOLD analysis project Ga0210407, IMG submission 150860) | Forest soil microbial communities from Barre Woods Harvard Forest LTER site, Petersham, Massachusetts, United States - Inc-BW-C-27-M | ecosystem: Environmental > Terrestrial > Soil >...
GGGCGACAACATCTCGATGGAGATCGAATTGATCGCGCCGATTGCGATGGATGAGGGGCTGCGCTTTGCGATCCGCGAGGGCGGCCGCACCGTCGGCGCCGGCGTCGTCGCCAAAATCATCAAATAGGGAGGCGGGCTCAGCGCCCGCTCGGAAACCGGAAGACGTTGATGGCCATAGACAACCAGAATATTCGCATCCGCCTGCGCGCCTACGATCACCGGGTGCTCGATCAGTCGACCAGCGAGATCGTCAACACCGCCAAGCGGACCGGGGCGCGGGTGCGCGGCCCGATCCCATTGCCGACCAAGATCGAGAAATTCACCGTGCTGCGCTCGCCGCATGTCGACAAGAAGTCGCGCGAGCAGTTCGAGATCCGCACGCATAAGCGCGTGCTCGATATCGTCGATCCGACGCCGCAGACCGTCGACGCCCTGATGAAGCTCGACCTCGCCGCCGGCGTCGACGTCGAGATCAAGCTCTGAGGAACGAGGGATGCGCACCGGCCTCCTCGCGCGAAAACTGGGCATGACCCGCATCTTCGCGGCAGAGGGGAATCATGTCCCGGTGACGGTGCTGAGGATCGACAACTGCCAGGTCGTCGCCGTTCGCACCCAGGAGAAAGACGGTTACACGGCGCTACAGCTCGGCGTCGGCACCGCAAAGACGAAGAATGTGACCAAGCCGCAACGTGGCCATTTCGCCAAAGCTAAGGTCGAGCCGAAGGCGCGGCTCGCCGAGTTTCGCGTTTCCGAGGATGCTTTGTTGCCTGTCGGTTCGGAGATCACCGCCGCCCATTTTCTCCCCGGCCAGCATGTCGACGTTGTCGGCGTCTCCATCGGCAAGGGCTTTGCCGGCGGCATGAAGCGGCATAATTTCCGAGGGCTGCGCGCCAGCCATGGCGTATCGATATCGCATCGCAGCCTTGGTTCGACCGGTCAGCGTCAGGATCCGGGCAAGACCTTCAAGAACAAGAAGATGGCGGGGCATCTCGGGGCTGCCCGCGTCACGACGCAAAGCCTCGAGGTGATATCGGCGGATACCGAGCGCGGCGTCTTGATGATCAAGGGCTCGGTGCCGGGGAGCCCCGGGGGTTACGTGCTCGTCAAGGATGCCGCCAAACGCAAGATGCCTGACGAGCTGCCGTTTCCGGCGGCCTTGCGTGGCGCGACACCAGCGGCGAGCCTGGAGGGAGAGGGCGTGGAGGGGGAAGCGGACCAATGAAGCTGACCGTCCGCAATCTTGCAAATGAGGAGGTCGGCGACATCGAACTCGCCGACGAGGTATTCGGACTTCCCGTGCGCCGCGACATCCTAGCCCGCGTCGTCAATTGGCAGTTGGCAAAACGCCGTCCCGGTACCCACAAGACAAAAGGCATCAGCGAGATCCAGGGAACGACCAAGAAACCCTACAAGCAGAAGGGCACGGGTCGCGCCCGCCAGGGTAGTACGCGTTCGCCGCAGTTTCGGGGCGGTGCCAGGATTTTTGGGCCGGTGGTGCGCAGCCATGCCTTCGGCCTGCAGAAAAAGGTGCGGCGGCTCGGCCTCAAGACCGCGCTTTCGGCGAAGCAGAGCGAGGGCAAGCTTGCGGTGATTGACGAGGCCCGTTGCAGCGAAGCCAAGACCAAGGCGCTCAAAGCGCGGCTTGAGGCGCTCGGCTGGGATTCGGTCCTGATCATCGACGGATTGGTCGTCGACGAGGGTCTCCTGCGTGCTGCCCGCAATCTGCCGCGTGTCGACGTGCTGCCGCAGCAGGGTGCCAATGTCTACGACATCCTGCGCCGGGACATGCTGGTCCTGACCCGCGAGGCGGTGCAGCGGCTCGAAGAGCGCCTCAAATGAGCCGGTTTCGCGTCATTCCCCGCGCCGAGACGAAGCTGACGCGGCAGCAGATGTACGACATTGTCCGGGCTCCCGTGATCACCGAGAAGGCGACGAATGTCTCCGAACACAACCAGGTAGTTTTTCGCGTGCCGCTTGCCGCCACCAAGCGCGAGGTCAAGGCGGCGGTCGAGGAGTTGTTCAGCGTCAAGGTGAAGGCGGTCAATACGATCCGGGTGGAGGGCAAGCTCAAACGTTTCCGTGGTCGCATCGGCCGGCGTTCGGACTACAAGAAAGCGATCGTCACGCTTGGCGACGGCCAGCGGATCGATGTGACGGCGGGGATCTAACTCGATGGCATTGAAAACCTTCAACCCTACGACGCCGTCACGGCGGCAGCTGGTCACTGTCGACCGGAGCGAGTTGTGGAAGGGAAAGCCGGTCAGGGGTTTGACCGAAGGACTGCGGGGCAAGGGTGGTCGCAACAATACCGGCCGGATCACGATGCGCTGGCGCGGCGGCGGCAACAAAAGGCGTTACCGGATCATCGACTTCAAGCGCGTGAAGGTTAATATGCCGGCGACTGTCGAGCGCCTGGAATACGATCCCAACCGAACCGCGTTTATTGCGCTGATCCGTTACCAGGACGGCGAGCTCGCCTACATCCTGGCGCCGCAGCGGTTGAGGCCGGGGGATACGGTCGCGTCCGGTGAGAGGGTTGATGTCAAGCCCGGTAACACGATGCCGATGCGCAGCATGCCGCTCGGCACGATCATTCACAATGTCGAGATGAAACCGGGCAAGGGCGGCCAAATCGCCCGCGCGGCGGGGACTTACGCCCAGCTCGTCGGCCGCGACCAGGGCTACGCGCTGCTGCGTCTGTCTTCCGGAGAGCTGCGGATGGTACGCGCCGAATGCCGGGCGACGATCGGCGCGGTCTCGAATCCTGATCAACAAAACATCGTCATCGGCAAGGCAGGACGCAATCGATGGTTGGGTCATCGGCCATCGGTACGAGGTGTGGCGATGAACCCGATCGACCATCCGCACGGCGGTGGCGAAGGTCGTACCTCCGGCGGCCGTCATCCGGTCACCCCGTGGGGCAAGCCGACCAAGGGCAAGAAGACGCGGCACAACAAGGCGACCGACCGGCTGATCGTCCGGCGTCGCCACAAGCGGTAAAACGGAGACAGAGGGTGGCACGCTCGGTTTGGAAGGGGCCGTTTGTCGACGGCTACCTCCTGAAAAAAGCGGAGGAAGCGCGCGGCTCCGGACGTAATCAAGTCATCAGGACCTGGTCGCGCCGGTCGACGATCTTTCCGCAGTTCGTCGGACTCACCTTCGGGGTCTATAACGGCCACAAGTTTATTCCGGTGTTGGTTACCGAGAACATGATCGGTCACAAGCTCGGCGAGTTTGCGCCGACCCGAACCTTTTATGGCCACGCCGGCGACAAGCGGGCGAGGAGGAGCTGAATTGGGCAAGCTTGCCGCACCGCGCCGCCTCGAGGAGACCGAAGCTCAGGCTTGCTTACGCGGGCTGCGCACCAGCCCGCGTAAGCTCAATCTCGTCGCCCAGACAATTCGCGGCAAAAACGCCTCCTCGGCGCTGGCCGAACTCACCTTTTCGCATCGCCGAATCGCCCGCGAGGTCAAGAAGGTGCTGCAGGCTGCGATCGCCAATGCCGAGAACAATCACCAGCTCGATGTCGACCGCCTCTATGTCAAGGAGGCCACAGTCGGGCGCGCCTTTGTCCTGAAGCGGTTTCACACCCGCGGCCGCGGTCGCTCGGCGCGGATCGAGAAGCTTTTCGCTCATCTGACGGTCATCGTCCGCGAGCGCGCCGAGGAGAGTGCGTAATGGGTCAGAAGGTCAATCCGATCGGGCTTCGGCTCGGCATCAATCGCACCTGGGATTCCCGCTGGTTCGCGCGGAAGGAATACGGCAACCTGCTGCTCGACGACCTCGGCCTGCGCAGGTTCTTGCGTAAGCGGCTGAGCCAAGCCGGAGTGTCCCGGGTGGTCATCGAACGCGCCGCCAGGAGAACGCGGATCACGCTGCATTCCGCGCGGCCAGGTGTGGTGATCGGCAAAAAGGGCGCGGACATCGAGAAACTTCGCGGCGACATTGCGAAGCTAACCAACAGTGAGGTCAGCCTCAACATCGTCGAGATCCGGAAGCCCGAGATTGAGGCCAAGCTGATCGCCGACAGCATCGCGCAGCAGCTGGAGCGTCGCGTCGCGTTTCGCCGGGCGATGAAGCGCGCGGTCCAGTCAGCGATGCGGCTCGGAGCGCAGGGTATCCGGATCAATTGCTCTGGCAGGCTGGGCGGCGCCGAAATCGCTCGCATGGAGTGGTATCGCGAGGGCCGGGTGCCGCTGCATACGCTGCGCGCCGATGTCGATTTCGGCTACGGCACTGCCAAGACGACCTACGGCGTGTGCGGCGTCAAGGTCTGGGTATTCAAAGGCGAGATCCTCGCCCATGACCCGATGGCGCACGAAAAGCGCCTGACCGAGGGGCAGCCGCCGGGCCACGAACGGGGCCGGCGCGAAGCGTTGGGATGAAATCCTCATGCTGAGCCCGAAGCGGAGCAAGTATCGCAAGGCGCATAAGGGCCGCGTCCATGGTCTCGCCAAGGGTGGAACGACCCTTAATTTTGGCGCTTACGGTCTCAAGGCTGCCGACCCGGGCCGCATCACCGCGCGCCAGATTGAAGCCGCGCGACGAGCGATTACGCGCCATATACGCCGCGCGGGACGGGTCTGGATCCGCGTCTTCCCGGATGTCCCGGTCTCCCAGAAGCCGGCCGAAGTTCGCATGGGAAGCGGCAAGGGTTCGCCCGAGTTCTGGATATGCCGGGTCAAGCCCGGACGGATTATGTTCGAGCTGGACGGCGTGACCCTCAATGTCGCGCGTGAGGCATTTGCGCTGGCCGCCGCCAAGCTGCCGATCGCGGCGCGCTTTGTCGTGCGCCCGGGTGAGGAGACCGGCTGATGAAGGTGGTCGATGTGCGGGCCAAGACCGATGATGAGCTGGCCCAGCAACTTGATGGCTTCGGCCGGGAGATCTTCAATCTGCGCTTCCAGCGTGCGAATGGCCAGCTCGAGAATACCGCCCGGGTGCGGCAGGTCCGACGCGATATCGCGCGCATCAAGACCGTGCTGGGCGAGCGGCACCGCAAGGCGTCCTAGAGGAAAATCGAATGTCCAAGCGCGTCCTCCAGGGGGTCGTCGTCAGCGACGCCTGCGACAAGACCGTGATCGTGCGAGTCGAGCGGCGGGTGATGCACCCGGTCTACAAGAAATTTATCACGCACTCGAAGAAATATGCGGCGCACGACGAGCACAACAAGTTTCACGCAGGCGACGCCGTTCAGATCGAAGAAAGCCGCCCGATTTCAAAGCGCAAGCACTGGGTGGTGCTGGAAGGCTCGGGTGAGGCTGTTGCCGGCCGGCGTGGCGAGCAGGCGGGTGGCGGCGTGGCGTCGATTGCGTCGGAGGATCGCGCGGTCGGGCCGGCTGAACGCGCCGGAGATGCCGCATGATCCAGATGCAGACCAACCTTGACGTGGCCGACAACTCCGGCGCACGCCGCGTACAGTGCATCAAGGTGCTGGGCGGATCCAAGCGCAAGACCGCAACGGTTGGCGACGTAATCATCGTCTCGGTCAAGGAGGCGATCCCGCGCGGCCGGGTCAAGAAGGGCGACGTGCACCGAGCGGTCATCGTGCGCACGGCAAAGGAGATCCGCCGCACCGATGGCAGTGCGATCCGCTTCGATCGCAACGCAGCGGTTCTGATCACCCATCAAGGGGAGCCGATCGGCACCCGCATCTTCGGGCCGGTTACTCGGGAGCTGCGGGCCCGCAGATTCATGAAGATCGTGTCGCTGGCGCCCGAGGTGCTGTGATGCCCAAGCTAAAAATCAAGAAGGGCGACAACGTCGTCGTCATCACCGGACGCGACAAAGGCAAGACGGGCGAGGTGCTGCGTGTGTTTCCGGCTGAAGCGCGAGTCATCGTGCAGGGGGTCCATCTTGCGAAACGCCATACCCGGCCGCGTATGGGCGAACCCGGGGGGATAGTCGAAAAGGAACTGACGATTCATATTTCCAACATCGCGCATATCGATCCGCAATCGCGCAAGCCGACCCGCGTCGGCTTCCGGCGTCTCGGCGACGGACGCAAGGTCCGTTTCGCCCGCCGCTCTGGTGAAGTCATCGACCGGTGAAGCGATGAGTACCACCCGCTTGCAGGAGCGTTACTCGACAACCGTCCATCCGGCCCTGATGAAGGAGTTCGGGTATAAGAACCCGATGCAGGTGCCACGCCTAGAGAAGATCGTCGTCAATATCGGTGTCGGGGAGGCGGTGCAGGACAGCAAGAAGGCCGATGCCGCGGCGAGCGACCTAACCGCGATCACCGGTCAGCATCCGGTGATCACGAAAGCCAAGCGATCGATCGCCACCTTCAAGCTGCGCAAGGACATGCCGATCGGCTGTATGGTGACGCTCCGCGGGCAGCGCATGTACGAGTTCCTCGACCGCCTGATCACGGTAGCGCTGCCACGGGTGCGCGATTTCCGCGGCATCTCCGGCAGAAGCTTCGACGGACGCGGCAATTTCGCTCTCGGCCTCAGGGAGCAAATCGTCTTCCCCGAGATCGACTATGACCGTGTGGATGCCGTGCGTGGGATGAACGTCGTCGTGGTCACCACCGCGAGAACCGACTCGGAAGCTAAGGCGCTTCTCAAGGGGTTCGACATGCCGTTTGCCAACTAGATAGTGTAAGGCCAAGCCATATGGCGAAGAAGAGTGCCGTAGAGAAGAACTCGAGGCGAGAGAAGCTTGCCAAGAGCACCGCCGGAAGACGCATGCGCCTGAAGGCGATCGCGATCGATCGGGATGCGCCGCCGGACGAGCGGTTTGCGGCGCAGCTCAAGCTCGCCCAGCTGCCGCGGAACAGCTCGAGGACGCGTGTTCGCAACCGCTGTGTGCTGACTGGCCGTCCGCGTGGGTATTACCGGAAGTTCAAGCTCTCGCGGATCGCGTTGCGCGAGCTCGCCTCGTCCGGCCAGATCCCGGGCATGGTAAAGTCGAGCTGGTAGGAGGCATCCCGGCGATGTCGATGAGCGACCCTCTCGGAGATATGCTGACCCGGATCCGCAACGGGCAAAGAGCACGCCAGGCGGTGATCGCCGCGCCCGCGTCGAAATTTCGGGCCAATGTCCTCGATGTGTTGAAGCGTGAGGGTTATATCCGCGGCTTCACCCGCGAACACATCCGTCAAGGGGTTGCCGAGCTGAAAATCGAGCTGAAATACGTCGACGGCGAGCCGGTGATCCGCGAGATCTCGCGGGTATCGAAGCCGGGTCGGCGCGTATATTCGCGGATTGCCGATTTGCCGCGAATATACAATGGGCTCGGAATTGCCATCCTTTCGACCCCGAGGGGGGTTATGTCAGACAACGAGGCCCGCGCCGCGAAAATTGGCGGCGAGGTGCTGTGCCGAGTGTTCTGAGGTACCGCGATGTCGCGCATTGGCAAGTATCCGGTAACGATCCCGAGCGGCGTCGAGGTTCAGCTCGCTGGTCAGACGCTGACCGCCAAAGGGCAATTGGGCGCGCTGAGCCTCATGCTCAGCAATGAGGTCACCACGTCGATTGTCGACGGGGCGGTTACAGTCGCCCCAAAGAACGACACCAAGCACTCGCGCGCGATGTGGGGGACGACCCGGGCGCTGATCAACAATATGGTTACCGGGGTTTCAACCGGCTTTTCGGTCAATCTCGAGATCACGGGAGTCGGCTATCGGGCTCAGGTTCAAGGCGGTACCCTCAACCTGCAGCTCGGCTACAGTCATGATATCCCATTCCCGATTCCCGCGGACGTCAGAATAACTTGTGAAAGGCCGACGGTCATTACCGTCAGTGGGGCTGACCGCCAGCGAGTGGGCCAGATAGCAGCCGATATCCGGGCCTACCGACCGCCCGAGCCCTACAAGGGCAAAGGCATTAAATACGCAACCGAGACGGTTCGCCGAAAGGAAGGCAAGAAGAAGTAACGCGCGATGTCGGAAAAATCCAAAGCTCTCTTCCTCCGCCGCCGCCAGCGGGTTCGGGCAAAGTTGCGACGCGTCGCAAACAATCGCCCGCGCCTTTCGGTCTTCCGATCGTCCAAACATATCTATGCGCAGATCATTGATGATGCGGCCGGGCGCACGCTCGCGGCGGCGTCGAGCCTCGACGGCGGTCTCAGGACCAGCCTCGAGAGCGGCGCCGACGTGACTGCCGCAGGCGCCGTCGGCAAGCTCATCGCCGAACGGGCCAGAGCAGCCGGTATCGAACGCGTCGTGTTCGACCGCGGCGCGTATCTGTTCCATGGCCGGGTCAAGGCCTTGGCCGACGCTGCCCGTGAGGGCGGCCTCGTATTCTGAAAGGGGTCGGTATGGCACGCACGACGACGCGCTCTCACTCGGAGCGGCGAGGACGAGGCGACGGCGACCGCCAGCCGCGCGAGCGCGACGAGACCGAGTTCACCGAAAAACTCGTCAACATCAACCGTGTCGCCAAGGTGGTCAAGGGCGGCCGGCGTTTCGGCTTCGCCGCTCTCGTCGTCGTCGGCGACAGAAAGGGGCGGGTCGGCTACGGCGCAGGCAAGGCGCGCGAGGTTCCCGAGGCCATCCGTAAGGCTACCGAGCAGGCACGGCGCGGCATGATTCGCGTGCCGCTGCGTGAAGGCCGCACTTTGCATCACGACATCGTCAGCGGCTATGGCGCGGGGCAAGTGATTGTGCGTGCCGCCAAAGCGGGCACGGGGATTATCGCCGGCGGCCCGATGCGCGCGATCTTCGAAGCTCTCGGGGTCCACGATGTCGTCGCCAAATCGATCGGCAGCCCCAATCCGCACAACATGATCAAGGCGACATTCGCTGCGCTCGGCCGGGCAACCAGCCCACGCGCCGTGGCAGCGCGGCGCGGTAAGAGGGTCGGCGAGATCCTCGGTCATCGGGACGCCGAAGCTCGCGAGAATGCATGATGGACGGCAGCAAGTCGGTCACTGTCGAGCAGACAGGAAGCCCGATCGGGCGCAGGCCCGACCAGCGGCAAACCCTGAAAGGACTCGGGCTGAACAAGCTGCGCCGGCGGCGTGTGCTCGAGGATACTCCGGCAGTCCGAGGCATGATCAACAAGGTCAAGCACCTCGTGCGTGTTGTGGATGAGTGATCGACGAGATGAAGCTCAACGAGATCAGGGACAATTCCGGGGCGCATTACCGGGCTAAACGGGTCGGGCGCGGCATCGGTTCGGGCAAGGGCAAGACGGCGGCGCGCGGCGGCAAGGGTCAAACCGCACGGACCGGGGTCGCACTCAACGGTTTTGAAGGTGGCCAGACTCCCCTTCATCGACGCCTGCCGAAGCGGGGCTTCGACAACAGCATGTTTCGCAGGGACTTCAAGGTCGTCAATCTCGACCGCCTGCAAACCGCGCTCGATAGTGGTAAGCTCAAGCCCGAGGGCAAACTCGACGGGGCGACGCTCGTGGCGTCCGGGATACTCCGCCGACTCGGCGACGGTGTGCGCCTCTTGGCCAAGGGCAAGATCCGCACGGCGATCACGATCGAGGTGGCTGGTGCTTCCAAGGCGGCGATCGCCGCGGTCGAGAATGCCGGTGGCAAGGTTATCCTTCGCGCCGGCCGCGCAAACAGGCAGCGAGCGGGGGCGGCCGCCCCGCCGGCCTGACCACGGGCGGCGCTGCTCCGCCGCCTCCGGCTTTTGGGTAGGATAGGTATCAAATGGCGTCAGCCGCCGAACAACTCGCAGCCAGCCTCAACTTCGGGGCTTTTGCGAAGGCCTCCGAACTCAAGAGCCGGATTTGGTTTACCCTGGGCGCTTTGGTGATCTACCGGCTCGGCACTTATATCCCGATCCCCGGTATTGACCCTGCGATCCTGCAGGATCTCTTTTCGCGCAATGCGGGCGGGATTCTTGGCATGTTCGACATGTTCTCGGGCGGTGCGCTCGGACGCATGACAATCTTTGCGCTAAACATCATGCCGTACATCTCGGCCTCGATCATCATCCAGTTGCTGACCGCGGTTTCGCCGACCCTTGAGGCGCTCAAGAAGGAGGGAGAGAGTGGGCGAAAGAAGCTAAACCAATATACGCGCTTCGGCACGGTTGGGCTGGCGGCTGTCCAATCCTACGGGATCGCGGTCGGGCTCGAAGGCATGCACGCCGACACCCAATCGGCTGTTATCGATCCCGGACTGTTCTTCCGACTGGTCACGGTGGTGACCCTCACCAGCGGCACCGTGTTTCTGATGTGGCTCGGCGAGCAGATCACGGCGCGTGGCATCGGTAACGGGATCTCGCTGATCATCATGGCCGGGATCGTAGCGAACCTGCCGCACGCCCTGGCCTCCACCCTCGAACTCGGCCGCACCGGGGCGATCTCCACGGTCTTTATCATCATCTTCCTGGCGATGTCGGTTGGCGTGGTCGGCTTCATCGTGTTCATGGAGCGCGCGCAACGGCGAATTCTCGTCCAGTACCCAAAGCGGCAAGTCGGCAACAAGATGTTCGGCGGCGAGGCCTCGCATCTGCCGCTGAAGATCAACACCTCGGGCGTCATTCCGCCTATCTTCGCCTCCTCGCTGCTGCTGCTGCCCGCGACGGTCGCGAATTTCGAGGCGAATGGGCAGGGCTTTGGCTGGCTCGGTCAGATCACGGCCTATCTCGCGCATGGCACGCCGCTTTACATGGCGCTCTATGTTGGCTTGATCTGCTTTTTCTGTTTCTTCTACACCGCAATCGTGTTTAACCCGACCGAGACGGCGGACAATCTGCGCAAGTACGGAGGGTTTATCCCTGGCATCAGACCGGGAAAGAACACCGCCGATTATTTAGACTACGTGTTGACCCGATTGACCGTCGTCGGCGCCGCCTATCTTTCGGCGGTGTGCATTCTGCCGGAGATCCTCATTTCGGAATATTCGGTCCCGTTCTATTTTGGCGGCACGAGTCTGCTGATCGTTGTCAGCGTTACGATGGACACCGTCGCGCAGATCCATTCGCACCTGCTGGCGCACCAATATGAGGGCCTGATCAAGAAAGCACGGTTGAGGGGACGGCGCGGATGAACGTCATCCTGCTCGGGCCACCGGGCTCGGGGAAGGGGACCCAGGCAAAGCGTGTCGAGCAGACCTACGGCATTACCCAGCTTTCCACCGGGGACATGTTGCGAGCGGCGACCGCTTCCGGCAGTGAGCTCGGGCTTCGCGTCAAGAGCATCATGGATTCCGGCCAGCTCGTTCCCGACGGCATCATCATCGACATGATCGCTGACCGAATCGGTCAGCCGGATTGCCGCAACGGATTTATCCTCGACGGCTTCCCGCGGACATTGCCGCAAGCGCAAGCGCTCGACGACATGTTGGCGCGCCGCGGTCTCCGGCTCGATTACGTGATCGAGTTCGAGGTCGACGAGCCCGCTCTGATCGATCGCCTGGCTGGACGGTTTAGCTGTCAACAGTGCGGCGCCAGCTACCACGACCGCGACAACCGGCCCAAGGTCGACGAGATCTGCGACGTTTGCGGCGGCTGCGAGTTTGCGTGCCGCGCCGACGACAGGCCGGAGACGGTCAAGGCGCGGCTCGAAGTCTACCATCGCCAGACGGCGCCGATCCTGCCGTATTACCGCGACCGTGGGATCCTTCGCCCGGTCGACGGCATGGCAGATATCGACGCGGTCACGCGCGAAATCGAAAAGATCCTCGGATGAGGCCTTTCGCGTTGCCGCGAAGTCGGAAATAGCTCGACGCGCCGGGATCTGACATTCTCCGTCCGAGGTCGATTTGGGTACGGGCATGATCGAACCCTATACCGCGGTTGGGCTGATCCCGAGCTTCTGGGGCATTCGCCGCCGCGAGGATATCGAGAAGAATTTGGAGCATCTGGAAAGCCTGACCAAGGCGGCGTTCTGGCTGTCGAACCTCGATATTCCGGTCCGCCTCGTCGCCATCCCAGAGGGCGCACTACAAGGCTTCAATGACGAGGTCCTCGACGTCGATCATACCGAGTTCGCGCGGACCTGCGCCATAGACATTCCCGGCCCGGAGACCGACCGCCTCGGGCGCCTCGCCCGCAGCTGGGGCGTGTTCATAATGGCGCAAGCCAAGGCGCGGCATGAGGATTGGCCGGATCGGTTCTTCAACATCGGCTTTGTTATCGATCCGGACGGCGCCGTCATACTGAAGCATCACAAGATCTCGGCCCTGTTGCCCTGCGAGCGCTCGGTGTCGCCGCACGACCTCTTCGACTGGTGGGTCGCGAAATACGGCCGCAATTTGCAGGCGTTCTGGCCCGTCGCCGATACCGCTATCGGGCGTTTGGGGATCATGATGGCGATGGAAGGCAACTACCCCGAGAATGGTCGTGGTTTAGCGCTGAACGGCGCCGAGGTTGTTTATCGCGCATCGCTCCCTGCGCCCTTCACCGAAAACGACTTCTTTGAGGTCTCCAACCGGGCGCGCGCGCTCGAAAACAATATGTATGTCGTGGCGCCCAACATCGGCGGCTATCACCTCTACCCGGACAGCGAGACCCCGATCGACGCCGGTGGCGGCCAGTCGATGATTGTCGATTATCGAGGTGCGGTCGTCGGCAAGCAGCGCGACACCAACGGCTCCACCTTCGTCGCCGGCGTGATCAATATCGAGGCGCTGCGCCATCATCGGCAAAACGCTCAAGTCACGAATTGGCCCAAGGATATCCGCGCCGAGCTAGCGCAAATTATTTACGAGCATCCGATCTACCCCAAGAACCTCTACCTCGACAAAATTCCGGGTCGGCACGGCGAGTACAAGCGCGAGGTGATCGACCCTCAGATCCGGTTTATGCAGGAGCGCGGGATCTGGAAGGCGCCGGGGAGCGGCTGAACGGAGAGGAGCTTATGCCCGACACTGTCAAATATCTGCTCGATGAATCCAGAATCCCAAAAGATTGGTACAACATCGTCGCCGATTTGCCGCGTCGGCCCGAACCCGTGCTGCATCCCGGAACATTGCAGCCAGTCGGCCCACAGGATCTCGAGCCGCTGTTTCCGATGGCGCTGATCGAGCAGGAGGTGTCGGCCGAGCGGACGATCGAGATCCCTGAGCCAGTCCGCGAAATCTACCGTCAATGGCGCCCCTCGCCGCTCTATCGCGCCCGCCAGCTGGAACAGGCGCTCGATACCCCGGCCAAGATCTATTACAAATACGAGGGGGTGAGCCCGGCGGGGAGCCACAAACCCAACACCGCGGTAGCCCAGGCCTTTTATAACAAGGAAGCCGGCGTCAGGCGGCTCACGACCGAGACCGGGGCCGGGCAGTGGGGTTCGGCCCTGGCTTTCGCGGGCGCGGTGTTTGGTCTCGACGTGCGCGTCTACATGGTGAAGGTGAGCTTCGAGCAGAAGCCGTACCGCAAGGCTCTGATGGAGGCTTGGGGTGCTGAGTGCGTGGCGAGCCCGAGCACCGAAACGAACGCCGGGCGCCGGATCCTCCAGAAACATCCGAGCTCGCCCGGCAGCTTGGGCATCGCGATCAGCGAAGCGGTAGAAGTCGCCGCGGAACATGCCGATACGAAATACTCGCTTGGCAGCGTGCTCAATCACGTGCTGCTGCACCAGACCGTCATCGGCCAGGAGGCCATGATGCAGCTCGAGATGGCGGGCGATTACCCCGACATTATCGTCGGCTGCACTGGTGGCGGTAGCAACTTCGCGGGCATCGCGTTCCCGTTCATCGGCGCCGGGCTGCGCGGCGGTCCAAAGCCGCGCGTGATTGCTTGCGAGCCGGCGGCCTGCCCGAGCCTGACGCGCGGCAAATATGCCTACGATTTCGGCGACACCGGGCACCTGACGCCGCTCGTCAAGATGCACACGTTAGGCTCGACCTTTGTACCGCCGGGATTTCATGCGGGTGGCCTGCGCTATCACGGCATGGCGCCGCTGGTGAGCTTGCTGCAAGAGCTGGGGCTCATCGAATCCCGTGCCCTTGCACAAACCGACTGTTTTGCAGCGGGCCTGCAGTTCGCCCGTACCGAGGGCATCCTGCCCGCTCCCGAAGCCAACCACGCCGTGCGGGGCGTGGTCGAGGAGGCGCTACGCTGCAAGGGAGAGGGCATCTCGCGCACAATCCTCGTTAATTTGTGCGGCCATGGACATTTCGACATGCAGGCTTATATCGACTACCAGGCTGGCAAGCTCGGCGACCACGCCTATGACGAGGCCGCGCTCGCGGCAGCGATCGCCATTCTGCCCGAGGTAGCTGCCGGTTAGCTCGCAGGTTGGCATTGACGCGGGAATATCGATTTATATAATGCTCGCCCCGTCAAGGAGCGGAACCCGGACCGATTTTCGTTTTTGAGGAGAAGCGCAGGTGGCGCGCATTGCTGGCGTAAACATACCCAACCAGAAGCGGGTGCCGATCGGACTAACCTACATCCACGGCATCGGCCGCACCAAGGCCATGGAGATCTGCGGCCGCATCGGGATCCCGCTCGAGCGGCGGGTGCACGAAATGACCGACGATGAGGTGTTGCGGGTGCGCGAGCTGATCGACCGCGATTACACGGTCGAGGGCGATCTGCGGCGACAAGTCGCAATGAACATCAAGAGGCTGATGGATCTAGGTTGCTATCGTGGTCTGCGCCATCGCAAGGGCTTGCCGGTGCGGGGACAGCGCACCCATACAAATGCGCGGACCCGAAAGGGCCCGGCTCGGCCCATCGCCGGCAAAAAGAAGTAGGTCCCGCAAGTAAAACTCGAAAGACGAAAGCGTTAGATGGCGAGAACGGCGGCAGCAGCGCCGCGCCTGCGCCGGCGCGAGCGCAAGAACATCACCTCGGGTACGGCGCATGTGAATGCCACCTTCAACAATACGATGATCACGATCACGGACGCTCAGGGCAATACGATCGCGTGGTCGTCGTCGGGGAGCCAAGGCTTCAAGGGCTCGCGCAAATCAACCCCTTACGCGGCGCAAGTCGCTGCGGAAGATGCCGGCCGAAAGGCCATGGAGCACGGCATGCGTACCCTCGACATCGAGGTCAAGGGTCCGGGCTCAGGGCGGGAATCGGCGCTGCGTGCTCTGCAGGCGGTAGGGTTTGCGGTTACGTCGATTCGGGACGTTACGCCGATCCCGCATAATGGCTGTCGGCCGCCCAAGCGGCGCCGCGTCTGATGGGCACCGCCCCTTTGAAGGGCGGAAGGGCTCAAGGACGATTCCAGCAAAGCCGCACGGCCGGCTTGCGTGGCGGATGACCTCCGCATCCAACGACTGAGGTTCGAGTGGTGATTCAAAAAAACTGGCAGACGCTGATTAAGCCGAAGCAGCTTTCAGTTGAATCGGGAGATGATCCGAAGCGCGTTGCCACGGTCGTCGCCGAGCCGCTCGAGCGCGGCTTCGGGCTGACCCTCGGCAACGCCCTACGCCGTGTACTGCTCTCCTCCTTGCAGGGTGCGGCAGTCACCTCGATGCAGATCGAGGGCGTGCTCCACGAGTTCTCTTCGATTCCAGGTGTGCTCGAAGACGTCACCGACATCGTGCTCAATGTCAAAAGCATCGACCTGAGGATGTACGGGGAAGAACCAAAGCGGATGAGGTTGCGTACTAGCGGGCCTGGCGAGGTCCGCGCCGGCGCAATCGAAACCGGCCACGACATCGACATCTTGAACCCAGAACTGGTGATCTGCACGCTCGACAGCGGCGCGAAGATCGCAATGGAGCTGACCGTCGAGAGCGGCAAGGGTTATGTCCCGGCGATCCAAAACCGACCGGAGGATGCGCCGATCGGCCTGATCCCGGTCGATGCGCTGTTCAGCCCGGTGCGCAAGGTGTCCTACCGGGTCGAAAACACCCGGGTAGGCCAAGTGACCGATTACGACCGGCTCTCCATCCGGCTCGAAACCAATGGCGCGGTGACGCCCGAGGATGCGGTGGCGCTGGCTGCCCGCATCCTGCAGGACCAGCTCCAGCTCTTCATCAACTTCGAAGAGCCGCGCCATCCGTCGGAGGAAATCCGCCCGAGCGAGCTGCCGTTCAACAAAAATTTGCTGCGCAAGGTGGACGAGCTGGAGCTGTCGGTACGTTCTGCCAATTGCCTGAAGAACGACAACATCGTCTACATCGGCGACTTGGTGCAGAAATCCGAGGCCGAGATGCTGCGGACGCCGAATTTCGGGCGCAAATCACTGAACGAGATCAAAGAGGTATTGGCCCAGATGGGGCTACACCTCGGAATGGAAATTGTGAACTGGCCGCCCGAGAATATCGAAGAATTGGCCAAGCGCCTCGACGAGCCCTATTGAGGAACCCATGCGCCATCGCCTCCGCGGCCGCAGCTTCAGTCGAAAATCCGCTCACCGCAAGGCGATGTTTGAAAATCTCGCCGCTGCGCTGATAAAGCACGAGCAGATCACGACGACTTTGCCAAAGGCCAAGGATCTGCGGCCATTTGTCGAGCGACTGATCACGGTCGGCAAGCGTGGTGGGCTGGCGGGGCGGCGCCGCGCGATCGCTGCGCTGCAGGACACGGCCCTGGCTGAGAAGCTGATGACCACCTTGGCGCAACGCTACGCGGCCCGAGCCGGCGGCTATACCCGCATCGTCAAGTCCGGGTACCGCTATGGGGACGACGCGGCGATGGCGGTGATCGAATTGATCGATCGCGATCCTTCAGCCAAGGGCAAGGATTCCGGCCCGACCGGGCCAAAGGACGAGGCCGAGGAAGCGGCCGCGTAGTTAGGAAGGCCGGGACCGATCCGTCCACGGTACCGGCCCTTCGCCGGTATGACAATAAGCTTCCCTCTTCGCGCCCCTCCCAGTCGACGACGCTCGCTGCACGTACAGTGAGCGCGTAGTATGGCCCAAACGAGGAGGGGGCCTGAGATGCTGTTCAAATGTTGGCCGCCGGGTGCACAAATTCCGGGACGTTTTCCGGGTCCGGTGCATGCCCGCGGCAAATGGTTCACAGTCGACATTCATTGCCACGTGCTGACCCCGAAGGCGGCGGAAATGGTCGCCGGTCATACCGATGCGACACGCCACCCGCGCGAGGTCTACGCCAACGAGCGCACCCGCGAGGTCAATCGGCAGCAGGCCGAACGCAATCGCATCCAGTTCACGTCGATCGAAAACCGCCTCGCCGATATGGACAGGATGGGGATCGACATCCAGGCGGTTTCCCCCTCACCGAACCAGACCTATTATGCTGCCGATCCGGATCTCGGCATTGCGACCGCACGGGTCGTCAACGACAACCTCGCCGACATTGGCGGCCGTCATCCGGATCGTTTTGTCCCGCTCGGCACGGTGCCGTTCCAGGCGCCCGATCTCGCCGTCGCCGAACTCGACCGGCTCCACAAATCATTGGGCTTTCGCGGCATCGAGATCGCGACCAACGTTGCCGGCGAGGATCTCTCGGCCGAGCGCTTCCGCAAGATCTTCGCGCGGGTCGAGGAGCTCGGCATGCTGATCTTCATGCACCCGACCGGTTTTCCCGAGGCGCGACGGTTTGCCGACCATTACTTGGTCAATGTAATCGGCAACCCGCTCGATTCGACCGTCGCCGTCCATCATCTGATCTTTGGTGGGGTGCTCCACAACCATCCCAACCTCAAGCTCGTCATCGCCCATGGCGGCGGCTATCTGCCGGCCTATTCCGGCCGCATCGACCATGGCGCGTCGGCGCGCCCCGATTGCTGCGAAGAGATCCATCGGATGCCGACCGAGTATCTGAAGCGGCTTTATTTCGACACGATCGTCTTCACCCACCACCAGCTCGAATATCTCGTCGACCAGTACGGCGCCGACCACGTGCTGATGGGCACCGACTACCCCGCCGATATGGGCGAGATCGACCCGATCGGCTTTGTCGAGGGTGCCGCCGGGCTCGACGACGCCGAGCGCCGGGCGATCCTCGGCCGCAACGCAGCCCGGCTGCTGAACATCGAAATCCCCGCCGCACCCGGTTGATCGAAGGGGAGCCCTAGATGCTGTTCAAATGTCTGCCGCCGGGTGCGCAGATCCCCGGGCGCTTCCCGGGCCCGGTGCATGCCCGCGGCAAATGGTTCACGATCGACATCCACTGCCATGTCCGCAGCGACAAGGCGGCCGCGATGGTCGAAGGCAATACTACCGTCTCGCAATGGTTTCTCGAAACCGCTGCCAGCGAGCGCAGCCGCGCTATCAACCGCCAGAACGGCGAACGGACGCGCCTCCAGGGCTCCTCCCCCGAGCAGCGGATCGAGGATATGGACCGGATGGGGATCGACATCCAGGCGATCTCGCCCGCGCCGCGCCAGACCTATTACGGCGCCGACCCCGATCTCGGGCACGAGACCTCGCGCGCCGTCAACGACTTGATTGCCGAGATCTGCGGCCGTTATCCCGACCGTTTCGTCGGTCTCGGCACGGTGCCGTTCCAGGCCCCCGATCTCGCGATCGCCGAGCTCGATCGAGTGCACAAATCGCTGGGCTTTCGCGGCATCGAGATCATGACTCACGTCGCCGGCGAAGATCTGTCGGCTGAGCGCTTTCGCAAGATCTTCGCCCGCGCCGAAGAGCTCGGCCTAGTGGTCTTCATGCATCCCGACGGGTTCACCGAGGCGGGGCGCTTTGCCGACCACTATTTTGCCAATGTGATCGGCAACCCGCTCGACTCGACCGTGGCGCTCCATCATCTGATCTTTGGCGGCGTGCTGCGCGATTACCCCAACCTCAAACTCGTCGTCGCGCATGGCGGCGGCTTTCTGCCGGCCTATTCGGGGCGCATCGACCACGCCGCGGCAGCGCGCCCGGATTGCTGCGAAGGGCTCCACCGGATGCCGACCACCTATCTGAAGCGGGTCTATTTCGACGCGCTCGTTTACACCCACCATCAGCTCGACTATCTCGTCGACCAGTATGGCGCCGACCACATCCTGATGGGCACCGACTATCCGGCCGATATGGGCGAAACCGACCCGGTCGGCTTTATCGAGGGCGCGCCCGGGCTTGACGACGCCGAGCGCAAGGCGATCCTCGGCAACAACGCAGCCCGCCTGCTGAATCTCGAGGTGCCGGCGAGCCCTCTGACCCAGGGAGGAAAAACATGAAATTCCTGACTGATGAGCAACTGAGCGAACTCCAGCCGGCGGAGACGGCGTCGTTTCCGTCGCCGGTGCCGACCCAGATCGTGTCCAGCGACGAGTACATGCCGGTGCCGCAAAGCGCCAAGCAGCGCGAGGTCGAGGCCCGGCTCAAGGAGATGAGCGACCGGCTTGCCCGGCGGCAGGGCCTGTCGCGCCGGCGCTTTTTCCAGAGCGCGGCCGGCATGGCGGCTTCGTTTGTCGCGATGAACCAGGTGTTCGGCCGGCTTTTCGAGGTCAGCATGGCTGAGGCCGCGACACCCGAGGCGGCGGCCGAACGCGCTCAAGCGCTGTCGGGGCAGTTGATCATCGACGGCCACACCCATTTCCTGCGCGACGACACGCGGCTGATGGGGTTCGTCAAGGCGCGCGAGGCGGTCGGCAAGGCCGGCTGGAACAAGGCGCTCGCCGGCAAGGAGCAGACCATCGACGATCTGAAATATGCCAACTACCTCAAAGAGATCTACATGGACAGCGACACCAAGGTGGCGCTGCTGTCGAACTCGCCTTCGGAGGTTGCCGAGGACTGGTTCATCCCGCAGGAGCAGATGTTCAAGACCCGCGAGCAAGTCAACAAGGAAGCTGGTTCGCGGCGGATGATGGCGCATTTCACGATCACCCCGGGCTGGCCCGGTTGGCTCGACCAAGTCGACAAGGCGATCGAGGTCTACAAGCCCGATTCGTGGAAGGGCTACACCGTCGGCGACAACACCCACAAGGAGCTCGCCAACTATCCCTACCATCTCGATGACGAGAAGCTGATGTACCCCTTCTACGAGAAGGCGGTGAAATCTGGGATCAAAAACGTCTGCATCCACAAGGGATTGTTCGCACCGGCGGTCGAGGAGAAGTTCCCGCGCCTGCGGCCCTATGCCGATGTCAGCGATGTCGGCAAGGCCGCCAAGGACTGGCCGCAGCTGAATTTCCTGATTTACCATTCGGGCTATCGCTGGATCGGTGCCACGCCGGCCGAGGGCATGGCCGAGTTTGACAAGACCGGTCGCAGCTCGTGGTCCAGCGACCTCGCCGAGATCCCGGAAAAGTATGGCGTCGCCAATGTCTACGGCGATCTGGGGCAGCTCTTCGCGTGGACCGCTGCGGCCGAGCCGCGCCTCGCCGCGGCATTGATGGGGATGCTGGTCAAGGGGCTCGGCGCCGACCACGTGCTGTGGGGTACCGATGCGCTATGGACCGGTGCGCCGCAGTGGCAGATCGAGGGACTGCGCCGCCTCGAAATACCGGAGGACATGCAGCAAAAATATGGGTTCAAGCCGCTGGGTCCGGCCGATGGCCCGATCAAGAACGGCATCTTTGCCGAAAACGCAGTGCGCCTCTACAATTTCGACAAGCGGGCCGAGCTCGCCCAGCCCGACCGCTTTGCCGAAATCAAGGCCGATTATGTACAGAACGGGCCAGGCCGCAGCAATTTGCGCTACGGCTACGTCCGCAATGCGGGGTGATCACATGGCCGTCGTCGAGACCGAGCGTCACGGGCAGATCCTCGTGGTGCGGATGAACCGGCCCGAGCGGTTGAATGCGCTCAATCAGGAGATGCGCACCCGGCTCGCCGAGACCTGGACCGAGTTCCGTCACGATGACGGGCTCGACGTCGCGATCTTCACCGGCACCGGCCGGGGCTTCTGCGCCGGCGAGGACATGAGAGAGTCGCTGAAGCGCGGGGTGCCGGGCGGGCAGCGGCCGGCGATCGAGGACCCGTTTATGTCCGGCGCGCTCGAAAAACCGGTCATCGCGGCGGTCAACGGCTATGCGATGGGCGGCGGCTTCATGCTGGTCGAGCGCACCGATCTGCGCGTTGCCGCGCGCGAGGCCGTCTTCGAGGTCTCCGAAGCCAAGCGCTGGCTGCTCGGCGGCTACAATCACGGGCACGTGGCCAACCTGCCCTACCCGATCGCGATGGAGATGGCGCTCGGCTTTCGCTTCACCGCCGAGCGTTTCTACGAGATCGGCTTTCTCAACCGCCTGGTCGAGGCCGATCAGCTGATCCCGAGTGCCTTGGCGATGGCCGAGCACCTCTTGACCCTGCCGCCGGCCTCGCGCGTCAACACCGTCCACATGATGCGCCAGATGCGCCCGACGCCAGGGGCGGAGATGCAAGGTCTGGCCGCCGCCTTGCGCGAGCACGGCGCCAAGAGCGACCTGATGGAATCGCGTGCTGCCTTTGCCGAGAAGCGCGCGCCCAACTTCAAGGGCTGGGACAATCCGGAGGACCGCTACCGCATCCCGAGGCTCGATACCGTCAAGAGCTGACACTCGACGCACCCTCCCTCAGCTCAGGGAGAAAACCTGGTTTGGCGTCCAAAAACTGTCCCTCGCGGCCGGAAAATAACGGGAAATCAATCGGTTGACGCGATTTTGCCGAGTCGGCCGGCAGCGGAATTTTGGGCGGTTTTCGGGCATCTGAGGGAGGCCGGCAGCGGAACTTGGCGACACCGGCAGGGGTTGCTTTATGGGCATGGAAAGTCTCATTAATAATTGATAATATCGCACTAACAGTCTATATAGGCGCAGGCTCCGCCTCTGCAAGGGGGCCGGCAGCATCACGGACGGGAGGATAAGGAAGTGGCTGATCCACAGCGGGCACCCGTCGATCGGGACGGCCCGCTCGAAGGGCTCGCGGTGCTCGACCTGACCGAGCACATGGCGGGGCCGTTCTGCACGATGATCCTCGCCGATATGGGGGCGGAAATCGTCAAGCTCGAACGCCCGGGCAAGGGGGATTCGGTGCGCGCCTGGGGCGACGGCAGCGAGCGCAACCCCTATTTCCGCTACATCAATCGCAACAAGAAGGGCATCACCCTCGACTACAAGCAGGCGCAAGGAAAGGCGCTGTTTCTGCGGCTCGTCGAGGGCATGGATGTGCTGGTCGAGAACTACCGCCCGACCGTGATGCCGCGCGCCGGGCTCGGCTACGAGGCATTGCACGAGGTCAACCCGCGGCTGATCTATGCCCAGCTCTCCGGGCTCGGCTATGACGGCCCCTATGCCGGGCGCGGCGGCTTTGACCTGATCGCACAGGGCATGGGCGGGATCATGCATGTGACCGGCGAGCCCGACGGCCCGCCGACCTCGGTCGGGCTGCCGATCTGCGATCTCGGCACCGGGATGTGGGCAGTGCAGGGGATCCTCGCCGCCCTTTACGAGCGCCAGCGCACCGGCAAGGGCCGCCTCGTCGAATGCTCGCTGTTGGAAACCGCGATCGGCTTCAGCTCGTGGACCTCGGCCCAGTGGCTCGCCGACCACGAGGAGCCGACCCGCCAAGGCTCGCGCCATCGCCAGAACGCCCCCTACCAGCGCATGCGAACGAAGGACGGCCATCTGATGATCGGCGCCGCCGGCCAGGCGATCTGGACACGTTGTGCAATAGCCCTGGGGCACCCGGAATGGTGCGAGGACCCGCGCTTTGCGACCAACGAACAACGCATGCAGAACCGTGCCGCACTCGAAGCCGAGATGGAGGCGGTGCTCACCACGGCAACCAGCGATCATTGGGTGGTGGTGCTGGAGGCCGCCGGCGTGCCCTGCGGCCCGGTCTACAACTACGCGCAGCTGTTCGCCGACCCGCAGGTCCGCCACCGCGGCCTCGTCCAACATGCGGCCGACCCGGATTTGGGCGAAGTGCCGCACATCCGCACCCCGATCAAGATCGGCGAGGGTGTACGCGTGCGCACCGTCGCCCCCAAGCTCGGCCAGCACAACGCCGAGATCTTCGGCCGCCTGGGGGTGAGCGAAGCGGAGCTGCAAGAATTGCGCGCTCAGGGCGTATTGTGATCCTGCCGTGCAATTTTGCCACGACGGTCCGCTTTGGGTGGTGAGCGGTCCTTCGCTGCGACGCATCAAGTTGACGGTATTGCGCCGAAGGCGGAACGGCGGCTTTGGGTGATGGACCTGCTGGAGCAGTCGTCTGTAGGCAAGAGGATAGGCGCGTTTGCAAGCCACTATGAAGCGCACCCGCGAGCTACAGCGCGATAATACCCTGGCTCGAACCTTCACTGCACCAAAGCCAAGGATGCAAGTACGCCTCTCCAGGCTGCTGAATAAGAATGGTCAACACTCCCGAAGCGTTTTCGTTGCTGCCAGGATATGCCCCAGAGCCGCGTGGGCACCCCGAATTGAGCGAACAAAAAAGCCTGTCACGGGCCATCCCGGCCAGGCGTCTGTGACAAAAAGAACGCGAGAACTCGATCCCGGATTTCGTTCGGCAGACGTGGAATTGGCGTTTGATATCAGCTTGGCGAACGCTCAGTGCGCGGAGGGCCTTTGCGGCCGGATCCGCCAGAGTAGGGGGATCACCCAATGAGCGCCCGTTGCGGCGGCATGGATCCAGCGCTACTCAGCGGCGGGCTTCTCACCGCAGCCCCTTGCGCGGGCGGAAGCCCTTCAAGAAATATGGCTAACACACTCATAATCGGCCGCCTTTTATGCCTGTACGCCTCGATAGCACGGACGGGATGTCAGCCTCTACTGCCCCGCCACCTCCTTTCGCCGTGATCAGCCGACTGCAGTGTGGTCCGCGCTCGTGATCCAGCGCCGTAGGAAAGCCCCGAAGGTGTCCGCCTGCTTGTGCAAATCGCGCACGCGCCGCCGGCAGGCTGCCGACGGCGCTTGGGCGATCAGCTCGTCCCACGTTTCTTCCACCGCAGCACTCAACCTGGCCAGATCGGCCTGCGCGGCCCGGGCCAGATAGGACATCACCTGGCCTAGGTGTCCATACGTCAGCGCGTGAGCCAGTCGCCGACCACCGGTGGCGAAGTCCGGCATGTGCTTCCAGGTTCCGAGCGCGAGCCGCACCCCGTTCGCGCGCGCTACTGGGCGGATCCTGAGGGGATCGAGGATCGTGCTGTCGAGGTCACGCAGAATGATGCGAGACGGCATGCCGTCTCGCAGGGCGACGTACACGTTCTGCAGGTGTGGCTCGAGTGCCATGCCCCAGCGAGCATAGAAGTCGACCACGCCGCGCATAAGCACACGGCAGTAGACGCGGAAGAACTCGTACACATGCTCCCGACGACGGAGGTCCAGCAGCGTACGCGCCTGCTGCGGCCCGAACCAGAGATTCAGCGCCGGGACCACAATCTCCGCGGCGCGAGGGCACACCGGCGCCCGGACGATCATGGCGAGGTGCGCACCAATGAATGGCTCGGCATGGGCGACTGATGCCACATCGTCCTGGAAGTCCAGCGTGCTCTCTCCGCTGGCCCGCAAAAGGATGCGGGCGAGCAACGAGAAAGCGGTCGCATTCGCACGGTTCAAGGGGTAGAGCAGCCGGTCTTCCCCCGTGAGTGTGACGGCCATCGGCAGCTTGACATCAAAACCGGACCGCAGAATCCGGCACGTCCGCTGCGACGCGAGGGGAATCGCCTCGAGGCGCCGATCGAGGACCGCAATCCATCGCCGTTCCACCAGCTCACGGATAACCGGCGAGAGCTCCAGTTGCCAGGGGTGAACCGGGATCACGACGCCGGCTTTCCGAGGAAGCGGTATGCCTGCCCAAGCGAGAAAGCACGCCCGATAATCCGCATATCTAGTGGAATCGAAGAGGCACGGCCGAGCGGCGACCAACGCCAGATCGATCGCCTCTCGGCAGAGATTCGAGCACTCGACTACCTGCCGGAGCGACGGCCCGAGCCGGAGCCCCGGGAGCGGGTGGTAAGGGTGGCCCTCGTACACCGGCTCAATGGCCTGCGCGCCGGTATCGAGCCGCTGGGCGAGGAGACGGTTCAACACCAGATTGGCGAAGCTGTTGTCGAAATCCGCGATGAGCCGATCGAAATGCTGGGCGAGCTCGTTGGGCTCCACGCAGGGGCGAAGGGCATTCAGGAAAGCCCGGGTGCTGCGTAGCAGGCGCCGTCTACCCGCGGCGATTTTCCAAGGGAATCCAGTCAGCTCCAGCCCTCGAAAGGGCAGCGGACCACTCACCGGGGCCCTCAGCATCGGCTCGCGGCCGAGATCGAGAAACCATTGGCCAGCTGCGCTCTGCCACAACTCCGCCTGTGGCGCGTAGCCTTCCCGGAAAATCGCGTGAAGCAGCCGCGACACCGCGACGAGAAAAGCGGCCTCGTACGCATGGATGAGCCGCGCCCGATCGATCCGGCGCTCGCCGGCCCACTGTCGCACAGCCCGGAGCGTCACGCCGCGCCGGACGCAGCGGGGATCAGACAGGCTCGAAGACCTTTCTTCCGAGGTCCTCATTCGTGATCGCGTTGAAGTCGCTCATCCGCTCTTTCATGAGCCGCTTCACCGCGTCGGCCTCGCCACGATTTGCAAACTCCTCGATCAGCGCGGCGGTGTACGCGATGTGGCGGATCTCGTCGAGCCGCAGACTGTCGTGGAGGCGCGCCAAGCGACGCCGCCGCTCGGGGGCGCAGTGCCCGAGCAGCATCGGCCGCTGAAGGAGGTGGTGCACGAGCGTCCGTATCTCCGCGATGTTCATCTGGATGAGATCGTCCAGGGTGATCGCGCTCGCGTACGGAGAGTCCTCATGGGGTTCCAGGGGGCTTCGCTGGGTGTAACCGGGCGACAGCGAAATGAGTTTGGCATGCAACTCGTTATCGACGACGCCTGAGAAGCAAAGATCCAGCATCGCGACATACGCTTTCGCATGTCGAGACTCGTCGATCGCATGCGCCTTGACCTGGGCGGCCACACGCGTATCGGGCGTGCAGGCCGCCAGATCCCAAAGGTGCTCGGAGCCTTCCGCTTCCCCTTGGGCATTCTGAATGAGCGAGATTACCATCCAGCTCGGGTCCCTTGCCACGTCGCGGTAGATCTTACTGTAATCCTTGGTCCCGAACGGCGGCGGAGCCTTCTGGCAGGCGGTGATCAATGCGTCGCGATAGTGAGGCCACGGCGTCCCGACGTGCACGCGCAGGGTTTCCAGGGTCAGCCCGGCGGCGATGTTCACTACCGGCCCTGCCCGCGTCGACGCCTAGGCTGGCGGAATTTGCGATCGCCTGTTGAACGGTGCATTCCGCGCCACGAACTTGACTTTAGACCAGTCTTGTTGGCTTAACTTCGAATGCAAGAGCTTTTCCTTCAAAGCCAAGAGCTTTTGCGGATCGATATTAGCCGTACCCTCCGCGGTGAAGTTACCGATATCGTCGGTATCGTCAAACTCGGGAGGTTGCGTAGCTTCACGGACTCTGGCCCTCGGGGGCCGCGGGGTTCTCGCCATCGTTGAATTCTCCTGTTGAGGCCGGCGTATCAACCGTCGCGCACGGTGCATAATGGTTGAGCCCGTCGCGCAATGTCAACCGAGTGGGAGCGAATACACGGTCGGACCTAGGCGACCTCCAGTGCCCGCATCTCGGCCTCCGCCTCCTCGAACCAGAACCGCATGCCCATCTCGTGGAACAGGCTCATTGCTGTCGCGAGGTGTTCCGTCGCCCGCCGATCGCCTGCTTGCCCGTAGAGCTTGCCGAGGCTGAAGCGGCACTGAGCGACCAGCGGGCGCATGCCGAGCTCCGATCCCAAAGCCGTGGAGGTGGTGTAGTGGGCTTCGGCAGCCGCCACGTCCGGGCAGTCGCGATGTGACGCCGTCTCGCCGAGGTGGTGGTGGGCCCAGGCCTCGTGACCGGGTTCCCCGCGCTCGCTGGCGAGCACCACAGCATGTGTGCCGACGTCACGCGCCTCCTCCACACGGCCTGCGAGGAGGAGCGCCTCGCCGAGCTGCGTCGTGCTCATCGAGCGTAGATATCCGATCCCGGAGGATGCATAGCCGGCCAAGGCTTGCTGCAGCAAGGAGACGCCTTCCTCGACGCGTCCCGACCGCGCGTAGACGTGCCCCAGAGCCGCCATCGCGATCGGAGTCAGATACGCGATGTTCCACTCGTGGGAAAGAGCGACTGCACGCTCGAGCGGTATGATCGCCCGGATGAATTCTCCGCGGAGGTCTTCCAGGCGTCCGAGGTTCAAGCAGGCCCAAATGAGGCTGAAGGGGTGATCGAGCGCTTCGCCGAGCCGGACAGCCTCCTGCCCATGGCCGCGTCCCCGGTCGAACTCGCCCAGTTCGGCGATGGCGCGCGACAGGAAGGCGCGCGCCATCACCGCCGGATACGCTACGAGACCATAACGCTCGTGAGACAGATCGCCGGGCAGCGCGTCCATTACCGCCCGGCAGTGGCGTTCGGTCCCGCGATGGTCGCCCAAGAGAGCGGCCAGACAGAAGTGGTAGTATTGGCCGGCAACCTGGAGCGGGAGATCGCCGAGAGCCGCGCCGATCGCCTCGACCTCTTCCGCGAACGCTCGTATGTCGCTCGCGCGACCACCGGTATTCAGGTGAAGGGCGCTCATGTACCCCGACACCGACGCCAGCCGGCGCTGATCGTGCAACCTCCTGGCGAGGGCCTCGGCTTCGCGGAGATACCCTTCGATCCTTCCCCATTCCGCCAGCGGAAGCAGAGCGTGTCGAACGTCGAAACGAAGATCGATGGCTTGCTCCAGGGTCTCGCGAGTCTCGGGTAGGTGGGTCAACGCCGTTAGCGCTTCCTCGAAGCACCTGACGGCTTCCCGGTGGACTGAGCGGGCAAAGGCCTTGGTACCGGCTTGCTGAAGGTAGGTGACCGCCTTTGCCCAGTCCTTGCCCAGAAACGCATGGTGGGCCAGCCGCTCGACATGCTCGGCCAACCGGTCCGGATAGGTCCGCTCGACGGTCTCCACGATTCGCACGTGGAGGGCGCGCCGCCGGTCCTGAAGCAGGCTGCCGTAGGTCACTTCGTGGGTAAGGGCGTGCTTGAAGGTGTACTCGATATCCGGCAAGAACCCGGCCTCGTACAGGAATTCCGCAGCCTGGAGGCGTCCGATCCCGGCGTGCAACTCATCCTCGGCGACCTCGGCAATAGCCTGCAGCAAGCCAAGCGGCACGTCCTTCCCCAGCACCGAAGCCGTCTGCAGGAGCGTCTTGTCCGTGGCGCAGAGCCGATCGATGCGGGCGGCGATCACGGCCTGGACCGTCGCGGGAACCTGGATGGCCGGCAACGGACGCGCTAGCTGGTAGGCACCGCGCTCACCGCTGAGAGCTCCCGTCTCGACGAGTGTCCGCACGCTCTCTTCCAGGAAGAACGGGTTGCCCTCGGTCTGCGCGATGAGCACGTGCGTGAGCGGCTCGAGACCGGCGTTGGATCCCAGCAACGCCGCGAGGAGCCGTTCGGCGCCTTCGGCTGGCAGGGGATCCAGCATAAGCCGCCTGTAGTACGTAAGGCTTCCCCAGGCTTGCTGATACTCCGGCCGGTAGTTAACAAGCAGCAGTAGCCGTGCGGCTGGGAGGCCTCAACCAGCCCATCGAGAACGGCCTGGGTCTCGGAGTCGATCCAGTGGAGGTCCTCGACGACGACCAGCAGCGGCTGGACCTGGCTTTCACGGAGCAGAAGCCGTTTCACCGCGTCCAATGTGCGCCGGCGCCGCTGAGGCGGATCGAGCGTCGACCACTGCAGGTCATCGGTCGGCACGTCGAGGAGCGACAGGAGCGCAGGTAAATGGCCCCCTAGCGCGCGATCCAGTGTCAAGAGCTTCCCCGTCAGCTTCTCGCGCACTGTCCCCGGCCCGTCGCGGTCTTCGATGCGGAAGTACCCCTTGAGGAGATCGACGATCGGCAAGTAGCTCGTCGCCTTGCCGTAGGAGACCGAACCGGCCTGGAGGACGAGCCAGCCTTGCACGCGATGCGAGTGGGTAACTTCCCAGACTAGGCGGGACTTGCCGACGCCGGGTTCCCCCACTATGGCGATGACCTGCCCGTGGGCCGCCGCGGTACGCGCGAGCGCCTGGTGGAGGGCCTCGAGCTCATTCTCCCGTCCGACGAACCGGGTAAGCCCTCGCGCGGCGGCGGTGTTCAACCGAGCCCAGCGACGGCGCACGCCGATCATCTCGTAGATATCGACCGGCTGCTCCAGCCCCTTCACCGGCACCAAGCCGAGGGGCCTCACCTCGATGTATCCCTCCGCGAGACGCAGCGTGTCCGCGGTGAGTCGGACAGTGCCAGGCGTGGCGAGCTGTTCCATCCGCGCGGCCAAGTGCGCCGTCTGGCCCACAGCGTTGTAGGCCATGCGGAGGTTGCTGCCGATGGTGCCGACCACGACCTCACCCGAACTTAGTCCGACGCGGATCTGCACTTCGACGCCATGCGTCCGTCGCACCTTCTCGGCGTAGCGCCGTATCGCGGCTTGCATGTCGAGGGCCGCGTAGCAGGCCCGCACCGCGTGGTCCTCGTGGGCCAGTGGCGCCCCAAAGAGCGCCATGATCCCGTCCCCCGCCAGCTGGTTGACGGTGCCCTCATAGCGATGGACCGCCTCCATCATGTGCTCGAGAACCGGGTCCAGCAGCTTCCGGGCCTCCTCGGGGTCGCGGTCCGCCAGCAGCTCCATCGAAGCCTTCGTGTCGGCGAAGAGGACCGTGATCTTTTTCCGCTCGCCCTCAAGTGCGGCTTTCGACGTCAGGATGCGCTCCGCCAGATGCTTGGGGGTGTAGGCAACGGGGGACGGAACTCGGTCCGTGACAGGGGCGGCGAGCTGCCCGCCGCACGACCAGCAAAAACTTTTTCCCGGAGAGACCTCGGCTCGGCAGTGCGGGCAGGTCGGAGAGAGCCGTACGCCGCACTCCTCGCAGAACCTCGCCCCCCCGGGGTTCTCAGCCTGGCACGCGGGACACCGCATGGTGGCTCTCCAGAAGTATGGGAGAAATTAACATGCTTCTGGTCCTTGGGCCACTGCCATCGCCCCAGTTGGGGGCAGGACCTGGGGCCGCCGAGCTCGTCATTGTGGTCCACCAGAGTGGCCGGCCGTGCGAAGCACCGAGGTGGCGGTGGGTGGCGTTCGGCGCGAAGACCCTATGATAGCGGATGAGCGCTGAGGGTCGGATGCAGACATCGCCAGCTCGACTTCATGAGGCACGGCGCAAAGCTCAGCTCATGTGTATTAATTCAGGCTTGATCTGACAGACGGCGAAGGAAAGGGGCCCTTCGATCCCGTCCATCGTCGGCGGAGGCGCGGCGGCTTCGACCTGATCGCGCAGGGCATGGGCGGAATCATGCATGTCACCGGCGAGCCCGACGGGCCGCCGATTTCGGTCGGCCTGCCGATTTGCGATCTCGGCACCGGCATGTGGGCGGTGCAGGGCATCCTCGCCGCCCTCTACGAGCGCCAGCGCACCGGCAAAGGCCGCCTGGTCGAATGCTCGCTATTGGAAACCGCGATCGGCTTCAGCTCATGGACCTCAGCGCAGTGGCTCGCCGACCACGAGGAGCCGACCCGCCAAGGCTCGCGTCATCGCCAGAACGCACCCTACCAGCGCATGAAGACAAAGGACAGTTATCTGATGGTGGGCGCCGCCGGCCAGTCGATCTGGGAGCGCTGCGCGGCAGCCCTGGGGCACCCGGAATGGTGCGAGGACCCGCGCTTTGCGACCAACGAACAACGGATGCAGAACCGCGCCGCACTCGAAGCCGAGATCGAGGCGGTGCTCACTACGGCAACCAGCGATCATTGGGTGGAGGTGCTGGAGGCAGCCGGCGTGCCCTGCGGCCCGGTCTACAATTACGCGCAGCTGTTCGCCGACCCGCAGGTCCGCCACCGCGGCCTGATCCAATTCGCCAGCGACCCGGATTTGGGCGAGGTCCCGCACATCCGCACCCCGATCAAGATCGGCGAGAGCGTACGCGTGCGCACCGCCG
>Ga0210407_10000881_pt1 | contig 30622 bp, 34 predicted proteins | sample IncBWC27MmetaG_FD_150860 | JGI IMG/M metagenome (GOLD analysis project Ga0210407, IMG submission 150860) | Forest soil microbial communities from Barre Woods Harvard Forest LTER site, Petersham, Massachusetts, United States - Inc-BW-C-27-M | ecosystem: Environmental > Terrestrial > Soil >...
GCAGGCTCGATTTCTTTTAATTGAATTGCATCATTAAATTCGGCGCCGGCCCCTTTCACTTGTTTTTTCCTCAGCCAATCAATGGTCACGTTCATCACGATCCGGTAAATCCAGGTATAAAAAGAGGAATGACCGCGGAAGCGACGGATCGACTTCCACGCCTTGACAAAACTGTCCTGAGCCAAATCCCAGGCGTCTTGTTCGTTATGGACCATGTTATAGATCATTGCGAAAACTCGTGTGCGGTAGCGAGTTACCAACTGGTCGAATGCCTCGGTATTACCGGCCTGACATTGTTTCACCAAGTCCAGTTCCGACACATCGACTTGAGCCAGAGTCGCTTCCGTTTGCATAATTGGACGGACAGGCGGCTATTTCATTCAACTCCGAAAGTCTTCGGAGCCGAAGCGGCGTCGCCACTCGCCGCGATATTCGCCCATCAGGTTGATGATGCCATCGCGCACCTGAAAAAGCCGCTGCTGAAGCACGCAATGTTGCGCCGCGGTAATGAGCTTCTCGCTCAAGAGTTGAGCCGCCGCGTCCATCGACACGGTGATGGCTTTCAAGGCCCGCTTCAAATAAGCGATGGTCATTCCGATTTCATCAACATCTTCATCGCTTAATGCCGCGGCCAGTTTCGCGCTGGCCAGGGCGGAATGGGTCGCCAGTTTAACGGCGGCAGGTTCGTTTTGGAGCGAGGCGTCTTCGTCGAAAAGTTGGTCGATCCAAATCGTGAGCGCGAACGCCGCGCGATACAGATTGTGATCCTCGAACGTTTCAACCAAAGGTGACTTTTGCTCATCGTCGACCGACGCATCCTCATCATTCGAGCGCCAATCCTCGTTCAACAGCGTCTCCACTTCCGCGCTCCAATCTTTGGCGTCGAGCAATTGCGACCAACCCATCTCGCGCGCGATAATTTCGTCGCGCTGAGGATCGTCCAGATATTTTTCCAGCAGCTCCATGTACTTCTCCGTCTTGTGATCCTGCTGCTGGAGGAAACGCTCCCAGTCATATTCATCCCAGGCCCGTCCGGGCTCGCGATCGAAGCCAGCCATGGATTTAACTAGACGCCACTTCTGCCGCCGCGCAAAAAAATTTGTGGTAGGCGAGATTCTGTCGAGCCTATCGAAAATAATTCCCCGGCTCCGCCCTTAGACTTCGCTTCGGACAGGCTCGAGCATCGCCCTACCGGGGCTGAAGTTCGCGTTTCGTTTGCAATCGCAACTGCCCGCAGGCGGCGTCAATGTCGTGGCCTTTCTCGCGCCGCAAGGTGGCCGAAATTCCTTCCGTGCGTAAGATCGACAAGAACCTTTCCTGTCGATGGCGCGACGGTCGCGACCACGGTAAACCCTCGACGGTGTTGTACGGAATCAGATTTACTTTTGCCGAAAGCCATCGGGCGTGTTTCGCGAGGAGGTGGGCTTGATCGGCACCGTCATTCACGCCTGCGATCAGGATGTATTCGAATGTAATCCGCTGTTTCTTGTGGGTGACGTAGTAGTCGCATGCGGAAAGCAACATCTCGATCTTGTACTTGCGATTAATCGGCATGATTTGATTGCGTACGGCATCGGTTGCCCCATGTAAGGAGACGGCAAGTCGTATTTGCAGTGGCTCGTCGGCCAGTTTTCGAATCTGCGGGGCGAGACCACTGGTAGAAACCGTCATGCGCCGCGCGCCGATTCCGAGTCCCGACGGCGCGTTGATGATTCGGATCGCGCGCATCAAGTTTTCGAAATTCGCCAGCGGCTCGCCCATGCCCATAAAAACGATGTTGTCGATCTTGTCACCGGACTCGCGTTCTGCCGCAATGATTTGATCGACAATTTCGTTCGCGCGCAGGTTGCGTGAAAATCCTTCCAGGCCGCTCGCGCAAAATTTACAGCCGTAAGCGCAACCCACCTGGGTCGAGATACAAATTGTCCGGCGGTCTGATTTTTCTCCGTAAAGCGCTGGCGATGCCGGAATCAAAACGGACTCGATCAAATTTCCATCGCTGAGACGAAAAAGGAATTTTCTTGTCATGTCGCGCGCACCCAGCACGCGAACGATCTCTAAATGTTCGCAACGAAATGATTCTTCGAGTCGCGCCCGAAGATCACGCGGCAAGTCGGTCATCTGCTCGATTGCATCGACGCGCTTTTTGTAAAGCCAGTCCGTGATCTGCCCGGCACGATAGATTGGCTCGCCCAGTTCGCGTAGTTTCTCTTGCAGCTCGTCAAGCTGCAGAGACTTGATGTCGATCTTCGCCTCTCTGGTCACGAGGCAATTTACGGCAGTGTCACAACCCGGCAAAGAGTAGCGCATGCATCTGGCTTGCGAATGCGGAGCTGGCCGCAAGGCGGAGGCTGGCGCTGCTTTTTCAGCTTGCCCGACCCCGCGCGCGGGAGAAAGTTCGTCTACATGAGGAAAAAGCTGGTCGCACAATCAGTGCTTTTCGTGTTATTCATATTCTTCTTCACCGGCTGCGCGTCGACGCCGCGGCAGGAGATCATGACTGAGCAGCCTGATGCCAACGCGCAGGGCGCTGGCGCCGTTCCCGGGGAAAAAGTGTCCGACGACGGAGGCCTCGCCCCCGGGGCGACCGGACCGAACGCGAGCGTTCGCTGGTAGGTTTTGTAGGACGTTAGTCGCGGCGAGGGCGGCGCATGCGTGCTAGTCTCACGTTACATTGAGATTCGGAGATGACCTCGGGGAAATCGCGCACGCCTCTGACGCTCGGCTGGGAAGCGGCGCGCGCGAATGCGATTCCGGCGCTGGTCATTCAAGCGATCACGCTCGGATTGCTGGTCGCTTACTACACAAACTCGTCGATTGCGGACGCACTGAACAAGTTTGCAGAGTTCAAGCGCACGCACGGCTTGCCGCTTGTGCTTGCGGCATCGATTACCGCCGGCGCGATCATTCCGGAATTATTTCTCATTTTGTTTTTTCAGGGTGGTCGACCGAGTCGTCGAAACGTCCGTAACTTGCTCTTTACGATTCCGGTCTGGGGATTCGACGGGTCGTTGGTCGATCTTTTGTACCGCGGCGAAGCGGCCTTGTTGGGCGATGTCGTGACGCTGCCGGTTGTGGCCGCGAAGATTTGTATCGATCAGTTCGGCTACAACCCATTTTTTGCGGTACCGTTCGGCGTCCTCACCTACGAGTGGAAAAATAGCCGCGTCTCAATGGATCCCGTGCGCGAGCTGGTGACGTGGAACCACTATCGGGACAAAATCATTCCCACGCTCCTGGCCACATGGGCGGTTTGGATTCCGCTAATGGCGATTATTTATTCGTTGCCGCTCGCGTTGCAGTTTCCGCTCTTCGGATTCGCACTTTCATTTTGGGTCTTGCTTTTGACTTACATGACGAACCAGTTCGCTGGAAAAATCGAAGCCGACGCGCCGCTGGCGCTCGCCGTCGCGGACGTTGAAGTGTTAAAACGTTGAAGCGTGGAAACGGATTTGCAGCGGGGGGGTCTACGCCCGCCGGATGAATTCATGAGACGCTCACAAAGTGCCGCTACAGCCAGAACAACCGGGGATTACGCGGATTTCGCGCATTGGAGTTCCGGCATCCGCGTTATCTGCGAAATCCGCGGTTAAAATTTTGTAAAATGGCGTAACGCCTCATAGACGCCGGCGCTATGATTGGTTTGGGCGACGTAGCCGCCTGCGGCGCGCACGGCGTTTTTGACTTCGGGAATCGCGTTGGCAGGGCAAGCGGGAAATTGCGCGTATTGGCCGTCCAGCATCGAGATGTCGTTGTGATGATCGCCCACGGCGAAAATATTTTCGCGCGGAATATCGATTAACCGGGAGAGCTCGCCGAGTGCCGCGCCCTTGTGATAATCGGCGTGACAAAAACGAAGATAAACGGTGTTGCGTTGGTAATTGAATTTCGGTTGTTTGGTCCGTGTTTCGTCGATGAATCTCGTCACGCGATCCATCTCTTCATCGCTCGAGGCAACAACGCCGACTGGACCTTCTGACTCGTAAATCACGCGTGCTTTCGTCTTTTGGTTCACGAAATCGATTATCTCCGCGATCACGGACGAAGCCGAAGTGAAAAGCTCGGCGTGTTCGCGCGCGCAGCGTTGATTCCAGTCGCCGAAGGCTTCCCACGGTTCTCCGTTTTGCCCCGGACGAAAAACATCGCGCTCGCTCGTCAGGATGAAGTTTGGCCGCATCGGAAATGAGAAGTCGGTCAGGCCGGATTCGAGCAGATTAACCGAACGCCCGGTATTGATGGCAAAGAGCACGCCATCTTTTTGTAAATCGCGAATCAATCTCGTGCAGCGGTCGTCGAGTACCGGCTCGTTCACGCGCGAGACAAGCGTTCCATCGAAATCGATGCTGAGAAGGCGAATTTCGGGAGACATCGCATACTAACTTAGGAATTGATTTCGCAAACGCAATCCGCCTTCGCCTTGCTCCGGCGGACAGGCGGGCTAAGATCGACAAGAACAAGATCGACAATGAAATCCGCTTACGAACTGGCAATGGAACGGCTGGAGAAAACTCAGCCAACTATTGCGCTGAGCGAGGACCAAAAAAAGGAGCTCGCGGAGGTTGACTCAACTTGCCGGGCGAAGATGGCAGAGAGGGAATTGTTCCTGCGCGACGAGATTCGCAAAGCGCAAACGGCTGGAAACCTTGAGGACGTGGAGAAGCTGGAGAAGCAACTCACCTCTGAAATCGCGCGTCTGCGGGAAGATTACGAGGCGAAGAAAGAGAGATTGCGCGCGAGCTTTGGAAAATAGCCGTCCTTGGCTGTTATAGCAGACAGGCTTCCTAGCCTGTCGATCTGTCATGACGCGCGAGGCGCACGTCTGCCATAACGGCGGAGACACCTGTCTTCCGCTTCGGCAAATCAGGATCAAGAAAGCCAAGCATGTGCGCGCGTCTGATCACGCGCACGCCTTCTCGCTTCTGCAATTCGGCGATTTGCCGGCGAAACGCTTCTATTTTCGTCCAGTGCACCTTTGGCCGAAAATGATGTTCGGCGTGGTAGCCATTGAAGAAGAAAAGCCAATTGTAAATTTTCCCGTAGCTGCTCACACCCCATGCGATCGGTTTATCAGGATTAGCGCCATAATGCCGGAAGTAACCGTTTAGATAGCTGAAACAGTGACCGAGATAAAAGAACGGCAAGAAATAAAAGATGATGTAGCGCCAATTGAATAGAAATATGACGAAGAGGGTGGTGGCAAATGCCGCCAGCTCGACATTTCCCCAAATCAGCTCGCGACGGCCGCGCTTGCGCAATTCCTTCCGAATCGCTCCAACATCATCTCGGAAAAAACTGAGAAACACATAGCTCCACGGATTTTCGGCTTCGCCGTCATGGCCGTGCTTGTAAATCGAAATCCAATCGATGGTCTCGCCGTTCTCATCGGGCCGATCGGCGTTGCCTTTGTGATGCTGCATGTGGACGGCATCGTAGTAGGTCTGCGAAAAACAACACGCGACCGACTGCATGATTCCAAAAAGCCGATTGAGGAGCGACGAACGGAAGAATGGATTGTGGATGAAGTTGTGTCCGATGCCGTTGATGTTTGCGTTTACCATCAGCGAGTAGATGAAGCCGAGAATGAGCATCGTCCAAAGCGGCGTGCGTGGGTAAAGGAAGAAGAGCGCGAAAAAGTAAGCGAGATGGAATAGGCTCGCCAGGGCCGGAACCGCATCCCAGCGCGTGTGCGCGAAAACCTTTGATTTGGTCGTGGGCCGTTCTACTCGGATGGCGTCAGCGTTGTTCATGCGCGAAGGTGGGGAAAATTAATCGTGGAAGAAATGCTGGTTGGCAAGTTTTGAAGATTGCCAATGTCGTTCGTGCGCGCCTAAGTTAGCCGGCTTCAATGTTTGCGCGTCAACCCGAGATGAAGGTTTTTAGCGGTTCAGCCAACCGCGAGCTGGCGCTGCGCATTTGCAGATACATCGGTGTACCGCTCGGACAGGCCACCATCAGCTCCTTTCCCGACGGCGAGACCTACGTTCGAATCGAGGAAAACATTCGGGGCCATGATGTTTTCATCATTCAACCAACCTGCCCTCCGACCAATCAGCACTTGATGGAGCTGCTAATTATGGTTGACGCCGCACGGCGGGCCAGCGCCGATCGGATCACGGCGGTTATTCCCTTCTTTGGATACGCGCGCCAGGACCGGAAAGACCAGCCGCGCGTTCCAATTACGGCGAAGCTCGTGGCGAATCTTCTTCTCGCCTCCGGTGTGGATCGTGTTCTGACCATGGATCTGCACGCCCAACAAGTGCAGGGCTTTTTCGATATCCCGGTCGATCACCTCTATTCGCTGCCGGTGTTGATCAAGTATCTCCGGCAGCGGCTCACGCGAAAGACAGTGGTGGTTTCTCCAGATGTCGGCGGACTGAAAATGGCGTCGGCCTATGCGCACGCCCTCGGGGCAAACCTCGCGATTGTGGCAAAGGAACGCCGCAGCGCCACCGAGACCGACGCGCTTTATCTGATCGGTGAAGTGGAAGATCGCGATGTGCTCCTGGTTGACGATCTGACCGAAACGGCTGGGACGCTGACTTCCGCGGCAGAGCTTATGAGGAAACGCGGGGCACTGGAGATTTACGCCGGCGTTTCGCACGCGGTCCTTGTCGATGTTGCGATTCCTCGGTTGCAAAAATCGAAAATCGAGGAATTAGTTACGACTAACAGCACACCGGTGCGGGTAGTGGATGGATTTAAGACCACGGTGCTCTGCGTCTCCGAGCTTCTCGGCGAAGGGATGAAGCGGATTCACAATGATGAGTCGGTTTCGTCGCTGTTTAAGATCGACAACGGCAGGAAAGAAAATGGCAAAACAAGTTAAACTGAAAGCCGAGCGGCGGACGGCCACCGGCCGGTCGGCGGTGCGCAAATTGAAAGCGCGCGGCGCCGTTCCCGCGATTATTTACGGCGGGAAAGATAAACCGCAGCCGTTGCAGCTCTCGGCGCGCGACATCGATGCGATGTTGAGCCACGCTTCCGGCGAAAACATTCTCGTCGAGCTCGAGATCGACGGCGAGAAATCGAATCGCATGGCGTTGGTGAAGGAAATTCAGCACTCGCCGGTTGGGAGCGACGTTTTGCATGTCGATTTTCACGCCGTGTCGATGGATGAGACGATTCAAGCCGATGTGCCGTTGGAGGCGCTCGGCATCGCCAATGGCGTCAAAAACTTTGGCGGCTTGCTCGAACAGAGTTTGCGTTCGCTCGCAATTGAATGTCTCCCGCGTGACTTGCCCGACCGGATAACCGTCGATGTCTCGGCGTTGAATATTGGCGACTCCATTCACGTGCGTCAGATCCAATTACCACCGGGAGTCACGTCGAGAGTGCTGCCAGATTTGACGGCATTTTCTGTTCTCGCTCCCGTGGTTGAAGAGGAACCTGTGGTCGCTGAGGCCGAAGCCGCTGCGGCTGGGCCAGAAGTGATTAAGGAGAAGAAAGAAGAAGGCGAGACTGCTGCGCCGGCTGCGAAAGAAACTGCGCCCAAGGAAAAAGCCGCTGCAAAAGAAAAAGAGCAGAAGAAGTAATCTATTTTGGATCGTTTTGGCTTCGTTCGGGAGAGGTTGTTGGATTTTGGATTTTCGATTGAGCGAATTTGGAAGAAAAAACTCCACAAATTCGTCTGATTGCCGGTCTTGGAAATCCTGGCCGCGAGTACGAAGAGACGCGGCATAACATCGGTTTCCTCGTTGTCGATCGTCTGGCGGCACAGGTTGGATCGACCTGGGAAAAGTCCAGCGAATGGGGCGCGATCTCAGCTAAATGTGGAGAGGCACTGCTCGTAAAGCCGATGACTTACATGAACCGTAGCGGCGAACCCCTTGGTGCGATCGGGCAGTTCTACAAAATCGAGCCGCCGGAAATTTTGATCGTGCTCGATGATCTCGCGCTGCCGCTCGGCCGTCTCCGGGTGCGAGCACGCGGGGGGCCCGGTGGCCACAACGGCCTCGAATCGATTCTCGCGCAATTCGGCACCGAGGAGATCCCACGACTGCGCATCGGCATCGGCGCGCCGCCGCGTGATGGCTCAGTCGATTACGTGGTAAGCCGATTTTTTGACGAAGAGAAAGCACTTGTTGCTTCGACAATCGATCGCGCGGCCGAGGCGGTGAAATGGGCGATTGACAAAGGGCTTGTTTCCGCGATGAACAATTTCAACCAAGCAGAAGAATCATGAAAAATCGTTACGAAGCCCTACTCGTGCTCAATACCCAGGGCCGGGAAGACAACGTCAAAGAGATTGTCGATCGACTTGAATCTGAATTTCAAAAGGAAGGCGCCGAAATCGAGCAGGTGCAAAAAATGGAGAAACGCCCATTTTCCTATGTAGCCGGGCCGCTCGACTCCGGATTTTACGTGAACTTTGTCTTTCACGCCGAACCGCAACTCGTCGCGAAGTTACGCTCGAAATTTGAGCTCGATCCGGAAGTCTATCGCCAGCACTACCAGCGCCTGCGGGAAAAGAAAGAGAAGGCGCCGAAAAAGTTGGCGCCCGCGAAATAACTTCGCTATAAGGCGGACATGGCCAGTTTCAACAAAGTCATCCTGCTCGGAAATCTTACACGCGACCCCGAGGTGCGCTACACGCCCAAGGGAAGCGCAGTCTGCGACCTTGGCATTGCGGTCAATCGCGTTTACACAACCGAGGGCGGTGAAAAACGTGAAGAAGTCACTTATGTCGATGTTGTCCTTTGGGCGCGGCTGGCCGAGATCGCGGGCGAATATTTGAAAAAGGGCCGCCCCATTTTCATCGAAGGCCGTCTGCAAATGGACACGTGGGACGACAAGCAAACTGGTCAGAAACGAACGAGGCTTCGCGTCGTTGGCGAAACGATGCAGTTGCTCGGCAGCAGACCGAGTGGCGCCGGGGCGAGCGGTCCCGCCGAAAGCACCGATGAAGATCGACAATCGCGCTCCAGCGGCAAGCCAACCGCAGCTCCGACGAAATCGGCCACACCTTCTGAGCCGGACGAGGACGAAATTCCGTTCTGAGTTCGCAATGCATCTGCCGCGCGGTCGACCAGCGGCACTTCGGTCTTGGGCATTGCGGAGATGGTAGGGTGAGATTCCGTCGAGCCGATGAATTTTCGCCGGCTCCGCAGAGCGCCGCTCCTACCGAAACTTAATTTGATTCAACGTTAGTCAATGAACTCCACTCAAGCCTGCATCGCGCTGAACATGCTGCCAACCGTGGGGCCAGTGCGGCTGCGAAAACTGCTGGAAATTTTCGAAGAACCCCAGCGGGTTCTGGCCGCAACGCGCAGGGAGCTTCGAGCAGCCGAAGGAATCGGAAACGAAGTTGCAGATCAAATCGCAAACTGGGAATCCATTGTCGATCTTGCAGCCGAGCTCGATCGCATCCGCGAATTCGACGCGACAGTAATCACACAAGAGTCGCCATCGTATCCCAAATCGCTGCGCGAGATTCACGCGCCGCCCATTGTGCTTTATGTTTGGGGTGAATTGCAGGAGCGCGATCATCACGCCATCGGCATTATCGGCGCGCGGCGCACGACCCATTACGGCACGGAGTCGGCGAAGAAACTGGCGTATCAACTTGCCTACGCGGGCTTGACCGTGATCAGCGGTCTCGCGCGTGGAATCGACACCGCTGCGCATCAAGGTGCGCTCGCCGCGAAAGGACGCACCATTGCGGTGATCGGCTCTGGATTGTCGAAGTTGTATCCACCGGAGAACCGCGGGCTCGCGGAAAAAATTCGGGGCGGAAGTGGGGCCATCGTTTCCGAGTTTTCCATGGAGATAGAACCAGATCGTCAAACTTTCCCGATGCGCAATCGAATCATTGCTGGTTGGAGCCATGGCGTTCTAGTGGTTGAAGCTGGGTTGAACAGCGGCGCGCTCATCACGGCGTCACAAGCACTCGAACAAGGCCGATCAGTTTACGCGGTGCCGGGCCACATCAACGCGCCGAGCGCATTGGGTTCAAACCGTCTCATCCAGCAAGGGGCCAAGCTGGTCATGGATGCGAGTGATATTCTGGATGATTTGCAGATTCTTTTGCCCGAAGCAAAACCGTCGCCTGAAGCGGCCGTGCGAACGCTGCCGGCGCTTTCGGATGAGGAACTCCGCGTCTATCATGCGATCGAATCGACCGAAACGGCGATTGATGATATTTCCCGAAAATGCCTGCTCCCAAGCGCGACCGTCTCTTCCGCTCTCCTCCGCCTTGAGCTCAAACGGCTGGTGAAGCAGTTACCCGGAAAATATTTTGTAAAGCTTGGCTGATTTCAGACAGATGCGATAGAGACAGCGCAAGAAGTGCGGGGTCGTGTCCGGCGGCGCCTGATTTCGTAAGCCTACCGAGGCTCGCAACCTGCTGCGATTTGCAAATTCAGCACATCTGACGTTCTCTTCACGCTCCATGACCAAATCCCTCATCATCGCTGAGAAGCCAAGTGTGGCGCGCGATCTCGCGCACGCCCTGGGCAAATTCAAGCACGAGAAGGATTTTTTCGAGAACGATCGATACGTGATCTCCTCGGCGGTCGGTCACCTGGTCGAGATGGTTCCGCCCGAAGGCGCGGAGGTGAAGCGCGGGAAGTGGAACCTGGAGAATCTTCCGGTTTTACCCAACCACTTCGATCTCGTGCCGATTGAGAAGAACAAGGCGCGGTTGCTGGTGCTCAAGCGCTTGATCAAACGGCCCGATGTAACCGAGATCATTAATGCCTGCGATGCCGGCCGCGAAGGCGAACTGATTTTTCGCAACACCATGCGCTGGGCGGGTGCAAAAAAACCGACGCGCCGGCTCTGGTTGCAATCGATGACCCCGGAAGCGATTCGTTCCGGGTTCGAACATCTGCGTTCCGAGCAGGAAATGCGGCCCTTGGCGGATGCCGCAATCTCACGCGCCGAAAGCGATTGGCTGGTCGGTATCAATGCGACGCGCGCACTGACTTCTTTCAATTCCCGCAGCGGCGGGTTTCAGAAGACTGCCGCGGGTCGCGTGCAGACGCCGACCCTCGCGATTCTTGCTGGGCGCGAAGAAAAAATTCGGTCGTTTAAGCCGCGCCCCTATTTTGAGGTCTATGCCGATTTCGATGTCTCGGCTGGGAGTTATGGTGGGCGCTGGTTTGACGAGAACTTTAAAAAGGACGGGGATGAAGACGGGCGCGCCGAGCGAATTTGGGACCGGACGCAAGCCACAGCGATCGAGGCGAAATGCGCCGGCAAGACTGGTGAAATCACGGAAGAAAAGAAGCCGACGACACAGGCTTCCCCGCTTCTTTACGATCTAACTACCCTTCAGCGCGAAGCGAACAATCGCTTTGGATTGAGCGCCCGGCGCACGCTCCAACTCGCGCAGGCACTCTACGAAAGGCACAAGGTGCTGACCTATCCGCGAACCGACTCTCGTTATTTGCCGGAGGACAATCTTGCTCAAGTGCGCAAAGTCATGGCGAGTTTCGATGATCCGAAGATCGCCACTCATGCTGAGAAAGCGTTGCGCAGTGAATGGGTCAAGCCGATTAAGCGCGTGTTCAACAACGCGAAGGTGAGCGATCACCACGCGATCATTCCAACTGGTACTTCGCCTGCGCATCTCGATGAGTTCGAGCGCAAGATCTTCGATATGGTCGCGCGCCGCACGATCGCGGTCTTCTATCCGGCCGCCCAGTTTGAAGTGACCACGCGGATTACGCGTGTCGAAGGCGAGCCGTTCAAAACGGAGGGAAAAATCATCGTCGATCCCGGCTGGCTGGCTGTTTACGGGAAAGAAGCGACTGGCGAAGACGAACAGGCAATTGTGCCAATCTCGCTTAACGACCGGGCGAAGGTGCTCGCGGTTGAGGTCAAGGAAAACGAAACGAAACCGCCAGCGCGATTTAGCGAAGCGACGCTGCTTTCCGCGATGGAAGGCGCCGGGAAACTCGTCGATGATGAAGAACTTCGCGCTGCCATGAGTGAGCGTGGCTTGGGCACACCGGCCACGCGCGCACAAATCATAGAGGGTTTGATTCGCGATGGTTATGTCGAGCGCAAGGGGAAGGAGCTCATCGTCACAGCAAAAGGACTTTCGCTCATCACGCTGCTGCGAAATCTGCAGACCGACGTTCTGAGTAAACCAGAGATGACCGGCGAGTGGGAATTTCGTCTTAAACAAATGGCGCACGGTAAGCTCGACCGCAGTCATTTCATGGAGGACATCCGTGGATTGACCCGCGAGATCGTGGAGAAAGTGAGAAATTTTCGGGGCGAAACGATCGAGGGCGAATACGCTACAATCGACGTAAAATGTCCAAACTGCGGCGGTGGCCCGATCAAAGAAGACTACAAAACGTTCCGCTGCCAGGCGTGCGATTGGCTCATGTGGAAGACAATGGCGTCCCGACAATTCGAACCCGCCGAAGTGCGCGATTTGTTGACAAAAGGGCGGGTCGGACCGTTGCAGGGCTTTCGCACTAGAATAGGGCGGCCATTCGAAGCCGTGGTGAAAATTGGCGACGACAAAAAGCCGCAATTTGACTTCGGGGAGAACGGGCTCGATGCGGAGCAAAAGATCGACACCGCGCGGCACGAGGCGCTCGGCTTGTGTCCGGTTTGCCAGAAAGGGCAGGTTTATGTTCTCGAGCGGGCCTACGCTTGCGAAAACGCGATCGCTTCGCCGAAGACATGCACTTTTCGAATAAGCAAGATGATTCTGCACCGCGAAATTCCCAAGGAGCAGGTGCAAAAACTTATCGCCTCCGGCAAGACCGATCTTCTGCCGAAGTTCATTTCGAAAAGAGGACGCCCATTTTCTGCGCATCTGAAATTGGAAAACGGCAAAGTCGGTTTCCAATTCGCCGAGAAAACGCCGCGTCCTAGGAAAAGTACCGCCCGCAAAGCGACCGCAGCAGTATAGGTTGCGCGATTCCTTTCAGGCTTGATCGCAGCCGCGGACCGTTACAGTTCCGGTGGCGACGAAACCGGCACGTGTGCCATCAAAGTAAATGTATCGACATCTCAACGTGAAATCGGTAACAAGCTAGCTACGCCGGCAGGAGAGATGCGGGCCCGATGAATCCCACGCATAAAATTCTAACGAGCTCTACAGCCGCTGTGCTCCTGCTCATCAGCGAACATGTGCTTGTGGCAGCGGACGCAGCGAAAAAGGAAGGCCGTGTCACCTGGATTATTCGGGATGTTAAGCTTCTCTCATCCAAATCGGCGGCGAGAGCCGCAGTGGTGAACGATAAGGTGCGCGAGGGCACCGGCGTGCGCACCGGCGACGATTCACGGTCGGAACTCACTTTTCTGGATCTAACCATCACCCGCCTAGGCGCAAATACCGTTTTTAGTTTCACCGGCGCCGGGCGCAGCATCGAATTGGGCAGCGGGTCAGTCCTTCTCAGCGTGCCAAAGGATTCCGGCGGCGCACACATGACGACGGATGCTGTGACCGTCGGCATCACGGGCACAACGCTGACTTTGGAAACGGCGCGATCCGGTCGCAACAAATTGATCGTCCTCGAAGGAGGCGCGCGCCTCTCCTTGAACAAGCACCCAAGCGAATCTGCCTATGTTCGTGCCGGACAAATGTTAGACGTTCCCCCAGGCGCGACCAAGCTTCCCCCGCCGGTTGATATTGATCTCGATCAATTCATGAAAACCTCGCCGTTGATCACGGGTTTTCCGCCACTGCCGAGGCAAGGCCTGATTTCCGCCGCGCCGCGAACTGGCGGTCACAGCGTTTACCCTGGGCTACCAATAAGTGTTGGAGTGGTGCCGTTCGTTCCCGGTTTTGGACCGACGGGACATGGCAGGCGACCTGGCCACGATCAAAGGGGACAACACTTCGGACCCCCCGGTTCAGCTTCTGGATCGCCGACGCCTGGCAGGACGGTCGACGGCGCTGCGCCAAACCCTAACAGCCCAAACGTCGGCCAGCCAAACGCCACCCGGTCAATCCCTGGCAAGTCAAAGCCATCACCAACTCCGTCCCGGCCTCGAAAGCCTTCTCAAGATCAGCCCAACTAGCGATTCGATCCTATTCATCTCAGCCTTTCTGAAAAACCCGACGGCAGCAATACGAAGACGAGCACGAACACAAGCATCAAATCAAAATCGAAATCTGAAACATTTTCGAAACATGCATTGACGCCACAAGGTATGGTGCGTTAAATGCTTGCCTAACACTATGCGTTGCCCCAAGTGCGGGTCGCGTGATGACAAGGTCATCGATTCCCGCCAATCTCGGGATAGTTCCAGCATTCGCCGGCGTCGCCAATGTCTGAGCTGCGGATATCGCTTTACGACCTACGAAGAAATCGAGCGCTCCGATCTGCGAGTGGTGAAACGCGATCGCACGCATGAGCCGTTCGATCGGCGCAAACTTGCCAGCAGTCTCGCAAAAGCTTTTGAGAAACGCTCGGTCAGTCTCTTGACCCTGGAACAGGTCGTGGACGAAATTGTGCACGATCTCGAAACCAGCGGCCGCGAAGTTCTCTCAACGGACATCGGCGCGAAGGTGCTGGAGAAATTGCGCAGCATCGATGAGGTCGCGTATTTGCGTTACGCTTCGGTGCACCGCCGCTTCGAAGATGTGGATCAATTTGTCGATGCTATCCAGGCGTTGGGGCGGCGCGTGAAACCGGACTCGACGCAGCGAGAATTATTTCCACCGGAGCCAGCAAATCATGGTCGCGTTTAAAGAAGAATTTCCCTATCTGCGCTGCGATTCCGGGCAGCTCTTCGAGTTCAATCGCGATTGGCTGCACGCCGCGATCAATCGCGCGGCCGACCAGGCGGGCTACCCAAGCTGGTGGCTCACCGATCACGTGACGGAGAGCATCGCGTTTTATCTGCGGTTGCGGAATGATGAGAACGTGGTCGCGTTCAGCCAGCTTTCGCAAACCGTGCGCTACGTCCTGAAAGCCATTGGTTACAAAGAGATCATCCCGTACTTCGCGCCAGCGCCGCCGCCGATTTCCATTTCGCTCCTGGAAATCGCTCACCAGGCAAGCACCGGGTACGAGCTGGCCTTTTTCGATCTCCTGGAGAAGCGAATTCACGCACTGATTGAGACCGGCGTGGACAATTTGCAACTCTGCTCGTTGCAAGCCTGCGTGAAGTATTTGCAGCGGACAAAGGTCTGGACGCGCGCGTGCGACGTTCTCCGTGAAGAAATCGTCTGCTTCATCCGCGAACGGCTCACATCGACAACTACCATTGGTCGGCTGAAGTGTTCCTTGCGATAATCTTTGTGAAGGAGAGTTGGCGAAGTCGGACCCTCTAAAATTGCCATGACGATTTTTGAAAAGATCATCGCGCGGGAAGTTCCGGCACAGATTATTTGGGAAGACGATGACGCGATAGCATTCCAGGACGTGAATCCGCAAGCGCCGGTGCACATCTTGATCGTGCCGAAAAAGGTGATCCCGCGCTTAGCGGCGGCAACTGAAGCCAATCGCGCCATTCTCGGAAAACTTTTGCTGGTTGCCGGTGATCTTGCCAAGAAACTTGGCGTCGAAAAGAGCGGCTACCGAGTCGTGATCAACAGCGGGCCAGACGCAGGTGAAAGTGTCCCGCACTTGCACGTACATTTGTTGGGCAAGCGGGCACTGGCCTGGCCGCCGGGCTAAATCGACAAGCGTTAATGCGTACGACGCTCGAGGCCATCCGGCCGATCGAATTGGCTGAGATACGAGAAGCGCGCACACGAATCACAAACGCGATCGTGCGGACGCCATTGGTTCGTCTCGAATTGGGACCGGACTATCCCGAGATCCGTCTCAAGTTGGAGAACCTCCAACCGATCAACGCCTACAAATTGCGCGGCGCGGCCAACGCCGTCGCAATGTTGCCCGAGTCCGAGCGCAAGCGCGGCGTGTGGACGATCAGCGCTGGGAATGCAGGACAAGGCGTGGCCTACGCTGCGCGACGGGCGGGCGTGCCGTGCACGGTCGTCGTGATCGAGACCGCGCCGGAATCAAAGATTGAACGAATGCGCGCGCTTGGCGCGAAACTCATTCCGGTGCCGTACGATGTCGCATGGAAAGCGCTTGAGGAACGTTCGTATCCCGGAGCCGGAGGAACATTCGTGCACCCGTTCGACGATCACAATTTCATCACCGGTCACGGAACGATGGGTCTTGAGATTCTCGAAGACGCGCCCGACACGAAGGCAGTCATTGCCAGCATCGGCGGTGGCGGGCTCATTACCGGCGTCGGCAGCGCGATCAAAGCGCTCAAGCCCGAGATCAAAGTTTGGGGCGTTGAACCGGAAACAGCGGCGCCTGCCGCGCTTTCTTTCGAAAAAGGATCTCCGCAAGTGTTCAAGAATTGGAAGGCATCGTTTGTAGATGGTGCCGGCGGCCAGAGTATGTTCCCCCGCATGTGGGAGCGGATGAAACCGGTCGTGGACAATTATATTGTCGTCACTCTGGATGAAACGAAGAAGGCGATGCGTTTGATGGCGGAAAAGGCGAGAGTTATTTCCGAAGGTGCGGGCGCGTTGCCCGTTGCGGCTGCATTGACTGGAAAAGTGGGCAAAGGCCCGATCGTCGCCATCGTCTCGGGTGGCAACATCGACATGAAGAAGTTCTGCGAACTGATGAGCGCTACCACGTCCGCCTGAGTGGGTGCGCCTCGGTATTGAATACGATTTTGTCGAAATCCAAAGTCCGGGGCGGCGCGAAGAGCAGGTAGAAATATTTAAAAGTTTCGGCCAGAACGAAGCTCTCCATTTCATCGCGCTGTTGTTTGGTGGTTACGTCGGCGAGCGCGGCGTAACCAGCATCGGTGCGGCAATATTTGACGAAGTCGTTAAAGATCTTTTCGCCCATCCGGCGATACTGCGGATCTCCCGTGTAACGATAGAGATAGTAAGTGGATTCAACAATCTCGGGACGCAGATGATAGCCACCGGCGATAACGCGCATCGTTTTGTAATCGAGCAGTTCAGGTTCGATGCCCTGCAGGTTCCACATCTTGAAGGATGACGCTTGCAGCCGGCGCGCTCGCGTGATGTCGCCTGAAAGCGCGAGCAGCGCCGGAAAGAATGCGTCGAGCGCGCCGTAAGTCGTTGCCGTGCGCTTACCCGTTTGCATATCGGCGTGCCCGTACCACAATTCGCCGCTTGTCTCGTCGGCGAGGTATTTGTGAACCGCAGGAATGCTCGCGTTCCACATATCGCGGCAATCTTGATCGCCGAACAATCGCCAGCATTTCCAGAGATACTCGTAGTATGAATCGATTCCGCCGCTGATATGACTGTCGCTGTCCGTCCACACACCGGTCTCGACGTTGATTATCGATCCGACCAGACCGATCGCTGAGCGGCGCTTGTACGTTTCAACTAGTGAGCGTTTCGCTTTCTCGTAAAAAATCGGTTTGCCAGTCAGTTTGCTTAACGTCCCGAACTCGAGCAGCAGTGTTCCCGTTTCCGCCGGATTCGTCACCGCGTCACGCACTTCGCGCGAGCGAAGATTGACATAAACGTACGGGAGTCCAGTCGGCGAATCGAAAACCGGGAGCAACCGCGAGCCCAAATCTTCTGCCAGGTTCAGCAGGCGTTTGTCGCCCGTCAGTTGGTAGCTCGAGAGCAGTCCGCCGAGCAGGCGGATCGTGACCTCAAAATTTTTGACGTAAACGTCGCGGTCGAACGAAAGCTCGTTGACGATAAGCAACCGGGTCTTTGCCGCTTCGGCATCGAGATGCATCAGGAGCAGCGTCTCGAGTGCATCGACCGGCGTCATCAGGAGCGACTGCCCGTACCAGTCATGCGCGGTTTTACTTAACGGCCGCAAAGCGTCGTGGCCCCACGCGTAACGCTCGTAATTATTCCAGGCGTGCAGAAATTCGGTCCGAACACGATCGGCGACTTGCCGCGCATGCGTCTCGTCGCGTGACCCACTGCAGCCCTGTATGGCAAGCATGGCCAAAACTGCGAACAACATCGTTGGCGTAATTCGGTCTCGCATTCGTGTGCAGATCAATGTAACAATCGGCGTAGGAGGTTCCGATGAATACCATGTCCATTTCTCGACGTAAATTTGCGCAATTGCTGGGCGCGGGCGCGGCGGTCGCGATCGTTAAACCTGCATTTTCTTTACCGACCGAGACGGTCGCAAGTCCGCCAGTCGGACGGAGTCGTCCGCGGGCGACATCGACATCCACCGGCGTCGTCCGCTTGAGCTCGAACGAAAATCCTTACGGGCCCTCACCGAAAGCGCTCAGAGCGATGACGGACTCGTTCGGCCTGTCGTGTCGATATCCCGATGTACATAACGACGAACTGATCGAGGCCCTGGCAACATTGAACGGCGTCAATCGAGGTCAAATCGTGCTCGGTGACGGTTCGAGCGAGATTCTGAAATTGTGCGCCGAGACATTCACCGGTCCGGCGCGCGGCAATTTGGTCGCGGCCGATCCGACTTTCGAAGCGCTCCTTAATTACGCGAGCATCAATGGCGCTGAGGTCGTGAAAGTACCGATCACCAGCAGTTTCAGTCATGATCTCGCGAAGATGGGCGCAGCGGCCAAGGACGGGCTCATTTACATCTGCAACCCGAACAATCCCACCGCCAGCATCACGCCGAAGAACGAACTGCGCGACTTTATCGCCAAAACTCCGCGCCAGACGATGATCCTGATGGACGAAGCTTACTTCCACTACGCCGACAGTCCCGACTACGAGAGCGTGATTCCAATGGTCAACGATCATCCGAACTTGATTGTTGCGCGCACGTTCTCAAAAATTTACGGTATGGCGGGACTGCGCTGCGGCTATTGCGTGGCCCAACGCGAAACGATCGAGCGCATCCGTCCTCATCAAATGTGGGACAGCGTCAACTGCTTGGCCCTCGCCGCTGCGGTCTCGAGTTTGAACGACCCGGACCAGGTCGCCAACAGCAAGCGCCTTAATAGCGAAGCGAAAACATTCGTGACCGACGCGATCGAAAAGATGGGCTACAAGCAAATCCCGTCGCAAGCCAACTTCATCATGTTCGATGTGAAGCGTCCGGTCGTGCCGCTGATCAAAGCGTTAAAAGAGCGCAACGTCCAAGTCGGCCGACTATTCCCGGCATTGCCGAACTACATGCGTCTCACCATCGGCAAAAAAACCGAGATGGAAGCGTTCCTCTCGGCTTTCCATGAGGTAACAGTATAATATCACTTCTGCCTGCCGCGCCGTAGCCCATGGCTCGCCGTAGCTTGAGCAAAGGCGGGTCTTCATTTTGCCTTTCGTCTTCGTATTCGCCGGAGTGACGCCGCTAAACTAGGGACGCGGAAGACAGCCGTCCCGGCTGTCATGGCAGACGGGCTTCTAGCCTGTCGTTTCATGTGACATGCCAGAGGAATGCAATGCCAGCGATGTTGAGCCGGTAGACGGCATCAATGGCAAGCTCCTGCTCCGTCACAAGCTTTGCGCCAACGCGATCCCCGCCCGCAAAAGCCGCTCCACCTCATCAGCGCTCGCCTTGGGATGTTGATAGCGGATGCCGTCGCGCGCGATTGCGCACGAAAGTGCAGATCGAGCGCCAGCTTCAATCGTTCTTCGCCAGTCATGGCACGATATTTCTCAATCTGCGCGTCCAGCGCCGCTTGCGGCGTCATGAAAGGATTTTACTGCGCGTTGAACGCGGGCGCACATTTTTTGCATCAACGTGATGATTTTTGTCCAATGCGCTCGTGTTCTATCGCCGAGACGGCGTCAGCTGCAACTCATTCTTTCACGATCACCGATGTGCCTTCTGGCGCGGCGTAGAAAAAATGTTCGGCCATGCCTTTGGGCAATCGGATGCAGCCGTGCGACGCGGCATACGGTGGGACATAACCCTGGTGCATCGCGTAGCCACCATTGAAATGCATGCAGTACGGCATCCTAGCGCCGTCGAAGTGAGTGCCGCGCGGCTTGCTGTCTTTGCGCACGTCAATGTTTGATTTTACCACGTTACCCTCGTCATCGATGTAATCGCCGAACTCACTCGAGACATGATCCTTCTCCTTTTGCAGAATGTGGTAGTGCCCCGGCGGCGTGGAGAATCCTGGCTTGCCCGTGGAGATGGTTGATTCGCCGATCAAATGCTTGCCTTTGTAGAAATAAGCGCGCTGTTCGCTAAGATGAACGACGATTTTTGGTGAACCGGACACGCCATCCCCATTCCAATAGCCGTGCGGAGTCGACGGCGAAAAAACTGCCGTGAGCGGGTTCTGAACTGCGGGTGGCAATTCTTCGCAACTCGAACAGAAGATGACGCTTGCCGCCGCACCGGAGAATTGAACCAAACGGCCGAATTTCATAGAGCGGCGCATATAAGTGTATCTTTCGTAAAGTGCAATCGCAAATCGTTAAGCCCGCGTAAAACGTTCGCTCACGCGGTTGAGCGTGCTGGATGCTTTTTAAAATAGCACCTCAGTTGCATATGCAACAGCCGTCGACCGCCGCCGCTTTTTAAATAGCGCTCCCGCCCGCGAGCGTCTGTTTCTTCCGCGTAGGCCTCGTAATAGATCAGTTCCAAGGGCCGCGATACGATGTGGCGAAGGAAAGTCCGGCCCGATGTTGCTTCAAGCGCTTTTTCAAATCACTGGAGTAGCCAATGTATAAGCCGTCGTCGGACATCGAGAGCAAGACGTACACGTAATACATGCTCTCATTTAATTCCCGAGCCGCGTGAGGCGAAGCCTTTTACGCGGGTTTGACGCTACGCGCAGAAGGAAATAGTCTGCTTCATCGCTACTGTTACTTCTCCTAAACCACCGTCGTCAGCGAGCGGCGTTACGCCAGCCGTGCAGCCGCCCGTAAATCTGAACAACTGGATCGAAGAGAATCGCCACCTGTTCAAGCCGCCGGTGAGGAACCGTTATCTCTATGACGGGCGCGATTTTTTTGTGATGGTCATCAAAGGCCCGAACGCGCGGAACGATTTCCATCTCGTCGATTCCGAAGAGTATTTTTACCAGCTCAAGGGCGACATCAAAGTGCGCGTCCGCGAAGGCGAGGGGATCGTGGATCACATCGTGCGCGAAGGCGAGACGTTCTTCATTCCGGCGAATGTCCCGCACTCTCCGCAGCGGCCACCAAACACGCTCGGCGTGGTGGTCGAGCGTCGCCGGCCGCCGGGCGAAAAGGAACATGTCATTTTCTATTGTGAAAATTGCGGGGCATTGGTGGAAGACATTCACTTCGACTGCGCCGACATCGTGCAACACTTTAGCCAAGCGATGCTCGATTTCTGGAACAACGACGCGCGGCGGACATGCAAAAAGTGCGGTAAAAAGGTCGAGAAGCCGGGACCGATGCAGCCGTTTTAGTGGCGAAAAACAATTGTAGGGCGTTTCTGTGAAACGCCGGTCCAAATAAATGGCGTCCGCCGCGGCGGACGCCCTACAAATGAAGATCGACTTGCACACGCATATCCTCCCGCACGACTGGCCCGACCTCGACGCGAAGTATGGCTACAGCGGATTCGTTAGGCTCGATCACTACCAACCATGCTGTGCACGGATGATGATCGGCGACCGCGTCTTTCGCGAGATCATCGACAACGTTTGGGATCCCAAGCGTCGCATCGAGGAGTGCGACCGCGAGAAGATTTCGATGCAGGTGCTCTCGACCGTGCCGGTGATGTTCAGCTATTGGGCGAAGCCGGCGGACGCGTTGGATTTGTCACGGCGGTTGAACGATCATATCGCCAAAGTCGTCCACGATCATCCGACGCGATTCGCTGGCCTGGCCACGATCCCGTTGCAAGATCCGGATCTGGCGGCGCGCGAGCTGGAGCGATGTGTGCGTGAATTGGGTTTGCGCGGGGCGCAGATCGGTACGCATGTCGATGCAAACCCGTACTCTGGTCGCATCGACACCATAAATCTGGACAATGCGTCACTTCAGCCTGTCTGGAGCGCGGCGGAGCAGCTCGGCGCGGCGATCTTCGTTCATCCATGGGACATGTTCGGCAAAGAGCGCATGCCGAATTACTGGTTGCCGTGGCTTGTTGGGATGCCGGCCGAAACGTCGCTCGCGATCTGCTCGATGATTTTCGGCGGCGTGTTCGATCGGTTCCCGAAGCTCCGCGTCGCATTCGCACACGGCGGGGGCGCGTTCCCATTCACCATCGGCCGGATCGAGCGTGCGTTCCACGTGCGACCCGATTTGGTCGCGACGGAAAATAAGACGAACCCGAGAAAATATCTCGCTCAGCGCGACAACCGTGGCGGCCTGGCGCCTGCGCGCTTTTACGTCGACTCGCTCGTTCACGATACCGACGCGCTCAGGTTGCTGCTCAAACTATTTGGCGCGCACCGCGTCGCGCTCGGATCGGACTACCCATTCCCGCTCGGCGAAGCGCAGCCTGGCAAGCTCATTGAATCGATCGAGCTGCCGGCGAAAGAAAAAACGCAGCTGCTATCAGGAACCGCGCGCGAATTTCTTGGAATGAGCTGAGGTGGATCGGCCGCTCCGCCGGGCGATGTTAATCAACTCGGCTGCGCCGGCATTTTTAACAACGCCCAAGAGACTGCGCGTTCCACCTTTCACACTGTCCGCAGTACCGCTCGCACCGGGCTCGCATCAAATCCGACTAATCGGAGCGGCAACGCAATCAATTCGTAGATCCCTTCGGGCACATCCTTTAAAACGAGCCCTTCCAAGATCGACATGTCGTGACGCAGCATTGCCTTATGCGCCGATAGATCTTTCGATTCGAAAAGGTCCACGCTAGGTGTGTCGATTCCGACAGTGATGACGCCCCGTTCGTGTAGAAAATCAACGAGTTCGACCGAGAGCGCTGCGAAATCGCTGTTCCATTTCTGCGGATTGGGAAACGTCCCCGTGGCAAACAATACTCTCGGCTTAAGGTGGATCGCGCGTTCCCCTGGCGCGCCGGAGCCTTGCGCGGAGGCGGCCGCGCGCGATGCTAGATGGCTCCCGCCAACGGCGGGCACTTCTCGACTCACTTTAGGCGGCAGCATCTTAGGCGTGATGCGCGTCGCGCGTGCAACCCCCACTCGGATCACCTGGCAACGCCCCAGATAATAATCGAGCGAGCGTTTATCGATCGCCGACGCATCTTTACCATAGTGATTTGGTCCATCCGCATGTGCCCCGAGATGCGTCGTCGCGCGCAACGTTGACAGCGTGATGTTGTCACCGCGGGCCATGTCGTTGAGCACTTCGCGGCTGAGCGGCGTATCGCCCGGCCAGACCGCGAGCTTCGGCGTGATCGGTGGCGTGATGTCGTAGGTCACGTTAAATCGTTACATCGGGAGATCGAATCTCGGTTCACGAATCACGAATCACGAATCACGATTTACGATTCGCCTCCTCCTCGCCCGCTCACATCTCGTGCCGGATCGCCCACAGATCGTGAAAGATCGGCCTGAAGAGTGACTCCTTTAGGAACGGCACACCGGGCGATCCGCCAGTGCCTTTCTTCGCGCCGATTGTCCGCTCGACCAGTTTGATATGCCGGTAGCGCCACTCCTGCAATCCCTCGTCAAAGTCGGTCATTAATTCGAAAAGGATGGAGAGTTCCGGCGAGCTTTTGTAGAGCCGCAGGATTTCTTTCTGAACGTGTTCGTTAGGACCGTTAGGCTTGGTGAGGTCACGATTCTTCAGGTCCGCGGGAATCTGTGCCCCGCGCGTGGCCAGGAAATCGTAGAAATGATCGATCACCGTCCGCTCGCCGAGCAGTTGCTGAAGCCGGTCAGATCCGGGAAAATCCGGCTTCACGTAGGCGAGTGTTGATTGTCTCTTGTATCCGAGCGCGAACTCAATTTCGCGAAATTGCACCGATTGAAATCCCGAGGCCGTCTCGAGCCGGTCGCGGAAACTCGAGAACGACGTCGGCGTCATCGTCTCGAGGATGTCCACTTGCGCGACGAGCGTCTTCATGATTGTTCGGACGCGCTTAAACGAATGAATTGCGCCGAAGAGATCGCCGGCGGAGAAATCCTTTTTGATCTTCTCAAACTCGTGGAGCAGTTGCTTGAACCAAAGCTCGTACGTCTGATGAATGATGATGAAGAGCATCTCGTCGTGCTCGGCCGGGGTTGAGCGCGGCTTCTGAAGCGTGAGCAGGTTTTCCAAATCCAAATAGTTGGCGTACGTCAAGGGCGGCATAGTCACATGCTCTATGGCCGTGGCGTGGACGTCAACGCGCGATGACGTGATTGGTTTGTCTTGTCGTCGTTTTAACGATTCACCGGTTTAACGTTTTAACGCCGCGAAGCGTAAACGCACTCCCGACAGTTATTGCGTAAGGTTGCGCGCAAATTGTCCGACCTTGCGCACTAGATCGCGGTCGCCGGAGAGTCGCTCGATTTCGCTCACAATCGCGCTGCCGACCACCGCTGCATCGGCGTAGTGCCACACTTCCCGCACTTGCGCGGGCGTGGAAACTCCGAAACCAACCGCGACCGGCAACGGCGTGACACCTCGAATCCGCCGGACAAGTGACTCCGCGTTTTCGTTGATGTTTTCGCGCGCTCCCGTCACGCCAGTTCGCGATATTGCATAAACGAAACCGCGGGCCTGTTGCGTGATCAATCTCAAACGATCCTCATTCGTCGTCGGCGCAACCAGGAAGATGGGGTCGAGATTGTTCGCCACGAGGAGCGACGTCCAACTCCCGGCTTCCTCGGGAATCAGATCAGTCACGAGAACCGCGTCCACTCCCGTACGGGATGCGGCGGTGGCAAGCTTCTCGAGACCAAATTGCAGCAACGGATTGTAATAACTAAACAACACGATTGGGACATTCGTTTGACGTTTCGCCGCCGTGATGCACTCGAGGACGCCTTTGAGATTTGTTCCGCGGCCAAGTGCGCGCTCCGACGCTCGTTGAATGACAGGACCATCCGCGACTGGATCGCTGAAGGGAACGCCAACCTCGATAATGTCGGCGCCGGCTCTGGCCAATTCGCGAAGCAACTCTTCTGTCGCGGACAAATCAGGGTCCCCGGCGGTGATGAAAGGAATGAAACCGCCGCGTCTTTTCGACTTTAGCTCCGCAAAAACCTCAGAGATGCGGCTCATCGACAGGAATGAGCTCTCGTTTTCAATGCCTGTGCGACTCTAGATCAGCCACCAACTGCACGTCTTTATCGCCACGCCCAGACAAATTGATGATGATCGCGTCATCGCGAGTAAATTCGCCGGCGACACGCAACGCCGGAAGAATTGCATGCGCGCTTTCCAGAGCTGGTATGATCCCTTCAAGTCGTGCGCACAATTTGAAACCTTCCAGGGCTTCCTCATCGCCGGCATTGAGATATTCGGTCCGCCCAACGTCGTGGAGATATGCGTGCTCTGGTCCGATGGAGGCGTAATCGAGTCCGGCTGAGACAGAATGGGTGCGCGCAATCTGACCAAACTCGTCTTGCAGGACATAAGACATTGTTCCCTGCAGCACGCCGACGCGGCCGCCTCCACTGGTCTCGCCGCCTTTAAAGCGGGCGGCGTGCTCGCCGATGGAATCGCCACGACCGCCAGCTTCCACTCCAATCAGCCGCACGCTTTTGTCCGCCAGAAAAGGATGAAATAATCCGATCGAATTCGAGCCGCCGCCAACGCAGGCCACGAGCGCAACCGGTAATTTGCCGGTTTGTTCCAGGATTTGGGCGCGTGCTTCGCGACCAATGATGCGTTGAAATTCTCGGACCATGAGAGGATACGGATGCGGTCCAAGCGCACTGCCGAGGAGATAGTAAGTGTCGTGCACATTCGTCACCCAATCGCGCAACGCTTCGTTGATCGCGTCCTTTAGCGTCCGTGTTCCGGCGTCCACCTTCACAACCTCGGCGCCAAGCAACTGCATTCGGAAAACATTGAGCGCTTGCCGGCGCATATCCTCCGCGCCCATGTAGACGACGCACTTCAATCCGAAGAGCGCGCATACCGTCGCCGTGGCGACGCCGTGTTGGCCTGCACCTGTCTCCGCTATGACGCGCTGTTTTCCCATTCGCCTGGCGAGCAACGCCTGGCCGAGTGCGTTATTGATTTTGTGAGCGCCGGTGTGGGAAAGATCTTCGCGCTTCAGGTAAATCTGTGCGCCACCGCCGTGCTCGCTCAGCCATTTCGCATGAAATAGCGGCGTAGGACGTCCGGAAAAATCTCGAAGAAGTTGTTCGAACTCGTGGGCAAAACTCGAGTCGCTCCGAGCACGCATGAATTCGCGGGTAAGTTCGTCTAGCGGCGCGACAAGTGTCTCGGGCACGTAACGGCCGCCATAATTTCCCCAGTGGCCGGTCGCATCAGGCTCCGAAACAAGACCATCGTTCTTCTCCATCGCTCTCAGCTCGGTCGAGCCGCTCCAATTTTTCCTGCATTCCGGGCTGCGGCCACGAATTGCTGGATGCGCCCTGGATCTTTGACGCCGGGAGCTCTTTCCACGCTACTGCAAACATCGACGCCATCCGGATTCACCATCGCAATGGCTTGCGCCACATTTTCCGGACTCAATCCGCCCGCGAGAATCAGTCGACTCGCGAACTTCTTTGTCGCTCGCGCAAGTTCCCAATCGCCGATATCGCCGGTGCCGCCGGCCATCCGTCCGTCATAAGTGTCGAGCAAAATCGTGCACATGGGATAAACCGAGGCTCTCTGCGCATCGAATCCGTCATCCATCCGTAATGCTTTTATGATTTCGAAATCGCACGCCAGTTCCGCACACATCTCGGGTGGCTCAGAGCCGTGCAGCTGCACCATTCGAAGACCGACATCTCGAGCGACGCGACGGATTTCTTCGACTGGAGTATCTACGAATATTCCAACTGCCTGGGTGCTCAAGGGTAATGTCCGCGCGATGGTGCGCGCCCGATCGGGTCGGATATGTCGCGGGCTTTGTTCGTAGAAGTTGAGCCCGATCATGTCGACGCCCGCCGCCGCACAAGCCAGCGCGTCGTTGGAATTGGTAATCCCACAGATTTTAATTTTCATCATCATGCGGTCGTGGCGCTGTGGTTTCCGCCGCCACCGCGACCCTCGAGCAATTTTTGCAATGCGTCACCGGGATTATCTGATTGCATGAGACTGCCGCCGATTAAAAAACCGCCGAAACCAAGTGTGCGCAACCGGCTCAGCTCGTCCCCCGTCCTCAACCCGCTTTCACTGATAAGCAACGCGTTTTGCGGAGCGTAACGAACAAGAGCTTCACTTGTGGAAAGCGAAACTTCGAAGGTTGTGAGATCGCGATTATTGATTCCAATCAGTCGCGCCCCGCAATTCGCGGCCCGCTCCATCTCCTCTTTTGTGTGCACTTCGACAAGCGCATCCAAACCTAGTGCCTCCTCGGCAATCGACCGCAGTTTGCCCAGCGTTTCGTCATCCAGCGCGGCCGCGATGAGCAATACCGCATCCGCTCCGGCTTCGGCAGCCTCAAATAATTGCACCGAATGAATGATGAAGTCCTTTCGCAGGACCGGCAGGGCCGTCGTGGCGCGAACTTCGAGCAAATCGTCGATTGATCCGCCGAAGAAATGTTTTTCCGTGAGCACGGAGATGGCGCAGGCACCGGCATTCTGATAAAGCGAAGCGGCTTCAGCCGGTTGCAGGTCTTCGCGAATAGTTCCTTTCGATGGAGATCGGCGCTTGTATTCGGCGATGATTTTGATCTCGGGATTTTTCGCAGCGAGCATTTTGCACAACCGGCGCGGTTCGGCCTTTTCTCTGACACGAAGGGCATTGTTACGGATCGAATCCTCCGATCGAACGCGAAGCAGTTCGGTGAGGTCTTCTCTCTTTCGGCGCAGAATCTCGACGAGCAAATTAACCATTAATCTAGCTTTGGTGGCTTTGACCAACGCTTCCAGTTTCGCGGCGGCGCGCCCGCTGTCGATACCTCATTCGCATTAGGAGGAATTTTCGGTAACAGTCCAAGTCCAATCACATGTTAGCACACGACTAAATCCGAAAGTTCTAGAGGCCATGCTCATCGTAATGAAATCTGGCGCCACCGAAGAGGAAATCTCTCGGGTCGCCGACACGATTCGCGACTTGGGTTTCCGTCCCCACGTTATGCCGGGGGCGACCCGGACGGCGATTGGCCTGACCGGCAATCAAGGGGCGCTCGATCCGGTTCAATTCGAGAATCTGCCGGGCGTGGCGGAGGCGATTCGGGTCAGCAAACCGTACAAGCTTGTGACGCTCGATCTCCGGCCGGAAAAAACGGTCGTCAAAGTAGGCGAGGCAACTATCGGGGGCGATGAGTTTGCCATCATTGCCGGGCCGTGCGCGGTCGAAAGCCGCGAGAACACGTTTGCGATTGCCGAGGCTGTCCGTCGAAGCGGCGCGAAATTCTTCCGCGGCGGCGCTTGTAAGCCGCGCACCTCTCCTTACGCATTTCAAGGGTTGGGGGACGAAGGGTGGAAAATCCTCTCCGAAGTGCGGGAAAACTTCGGACTGAAGATTGTCGCCGAGGCGCTGGATGAACCAAGCTTAGACCAGGCGGAAGAACACGTCGACGTCATCCAGATCGGAGCGCGCAACATGCAGAATTTTTCTCTGCTACGGCGGGCCGGCCGATCGAAACTTCCCATCCTGCTTAAACGCGGCATGGCCGCGATGCTCGACGAATGGCTACTCGCGGCCGAATACATTATGGCGGAGGGCAATTACGCCGTCGTGTTGTGCGAAAGAGGCGTGCGCACTTTTGCGCAGCACACGCGCAACACGCTCGATCTCGCCTCAATCCCGGCCGTGCGCCACATTTCGCATCTGCCGGTTATTGTCGATCCGTCACATGGCACCGGCAAGAATTACATGGTGACGCCGCTGGCTTGCGCCGGAGCCGCCGCAGGCGCCGACGGACTTATCGTGGAAGTGCATAATGATCCGCCCCGAGCGCTCTCCGATGGCGCGCAAGCTCTCACTTTCGCCGAATACCAGCAACTCGTCGACGAAGTGATGGCGATTCGTCAGGTCGTCTCAGCCAAGCAAAGCCGTGTTGCTGATCCTCGATAATTACGATTCGTTCACTTACAACCTCGTCCAACATTTTGGCGAGCTTGGCTGTGAACCCGTTGTTCGGCGTAACGACGCCATCTCGCTTGATGAAATTGCCAACCTGAAGCCGACACATATTTGCATCTCCCCCGGACCGGGAAGACCTGCCGAAGCGGGAATAAGCGAAGAAGTCGTGCGCCGGTTCGCGTCGAGCGTGCCCTTGCTCGGTGTTTGCCTGGGTCACCAGTGCATCGCGGAAGTTTTTGGCGGACAGGTTGTCCAGGCGGAGAGGTTGATGCACGGCAAAACCTCAGAGATCCATCACGATGGATCGGGCGTTTTCGCTGGACTGCCAAATCCCTTTTCCGCTACGCGCTATCATTCGCTCATCGTCGCGCCGGAGACTTTGCCCGGTGAGCTCACCGTCAGCGCAAAAACGGCTGAAGGCGAGATCATGGGACTGCACCATCGAGAGTTCCCATTGCATGGAGTGCAGTTTCACCCGGAGTCGATTCTGACCGGGCAAGGCAAGAAGCTGCTCGCGAATTTTCTCGCGCTCTGAACGCGGACTGTCGCGATGCGATAATGGAACCGCATTTCATCCCTTCACGCGCGGAATTTCGTGAACTCGTCCAGCGCGGTAACGTGGTTCCAGTTTACACCGATTGGGTCGCCGACAGCGACACCCCTGTGTCCGCCTTCAGCAAACTGGACCGCGGCCGCTATTCCTTCCTGTTTGAATCCACGGAAAAGAATGACGTCTCGGGCCGTTTCTCGTTCGTCGGGACCGACCCGGAAATTGTGATTCGGAGGCGCAATAACGAGATCATAATTACGGAGGCAGATAAAACCCGTAATTCTAAATCCTCCTCCGATCCACTGGTAGAACTTCGCCAACTGATGGCGAAATATCGATTCGTAAAGCGGCCGGAACTTCCGCGCTTCGTCGGCGGCGCCGTTGGATTCCTGGGCTACGACGCGGCCCGTTTTTTTGAACCGACAGTTCCCGTGGCTGAGCACGACGACTTGTTTCTGCCGGAAATGCTCTTCGTCATCGCGGGCGCAGTCGTCGTCTTCGACCACCGATTGCGCACGGTGCGAGTTCTTAACAACGCTTTTTTAAACGCCGGAGATGACCCGGACAAAGTTTATGATCGCGCCCAACAACGTATTTGCGAAATCCTTAGCCGACTAAAGGCGCCGACAAACATGCCGCCACTGCCGGTCGATTGTCCTGGTACGCCGCTGTTACCGCGGAGCAGCACCGACCGCCCTGAGTTCGAACAACTCGTTCGTCAGACAAAGGATTACATTAAACGGGGAGATATCTTTCAGCTCGTTCTCTCGCGCCTATTTGAAGTCGATTTCGACAAGGACGCGCTCGCCCTTTACCGCTGTTTGCGCTTCGTCAATCCCTCGCCCTACATGTTTTGTCTCAATTTCGCCGGCGAATTCTCTCTCGTTGGGAGCTCGCCGGAAATGCACGTCCGTGTCGCGGACGGGTTGGTCGAGATTCGACCGATCGCAGGCACGCGCAAGCGCGGCCGAACGCCTGATGAGGACGAGCGCAATGCCGCGGATTTGCTCGCCGATGCCAAGGAGCGCGCCGAACATGTGATGCTGCTCGACCTGGCGCGAAACGATTTGGGGAGAATCGCGGAGTTTGGAAGCGTTCGTGTCACAGAGCAGATGGGGATCGAGCGTTACAGTCACGTTATGCATATCGTG